>CETC01047990.1_pt1 | contig 66013 bp, 63 predicted proteins | sample 326911 | NCBI WGS metagenome assembly CETC01 (sample SAMEA2622694, study PRJEB7988) | marine metagenome | isolation source: saline water (ENVO:00002010), including | reverse complement strand
AATTGGTTAGAAAAGTATATTCAAGTATGGGATATTATACAAGAAGAGGAGGTAAATTAATCATGTATTCATCTGAATTCTTTGGCAGACTCTTCTGGGTTGATGATGATCTTGAATTTAGATCATGCCCACAATATACTGATGGCACAGGCGATTTTGATAACGCTGATTATGTGTCAGAGTGGTGTGACTGGGAAGGAGTAAACTTTGACTTACTCTTTAACATTCACAAGACATGCTTAAATACTAAGCAAAACTATCACAATTCCATATCATTACAAGGTGCTTAACATGCATAGTCATCAAATTAAAGTTAATAGATTCACTAGATCTGGGAATCATGGTAAAGGAATACAATGCCCCAAATGTAATGAATGTTTTAATGTGTACCATTTCGCATGGTCAGCACTAACATGTCAGTCATGTAACACAAGTATTGACAAGTATGACTGGTGGTTGGTATGATAGATACTTATAGTGCATGGAGGTTAGCATGAACATTTTAGATTGGATTTATCGTGCTATTACGACCATCAATGTTGGTACTCACAAAGGTGAGGACATTGAGGATGGTACATATACTCGGTATGCAAATCCAAATGCAACTCAGAGTGAGTTTGATGGTAAGAAGATCATTTACCACAATAAGAGGGATCATGCCAGTATATAGAGACTATGAAATTAGAATCAATCTAAATGAATTGATTGAAAAGAGAATACCCACTTGTAACCTATTACATAAGGATCATTGCTTCACTGAAGCACAAGTTGCTGAGATAGCACATGATATTAATATGGAATTAGATTTACATCCAATATTCCATCAAGTTGATGAACATATTATGAACTATGTAAAAGCAGCAGGTATTGATAATACTGAACACTGGGTTGAACCACATTTACCTGACCTTGAGGATTAAACATGGCAGTATATAATAATGTACAGATCACCATTGATCTAAATGAATTGGTTGAAACAAGATGTGAATTTCTATTTAAAGATGAGAAAGACTCATCTATAACACCTAATCAAATAGATTATATCGCTGAAAGATTAAGAACTACATTAACATGGGATACATTATATCACATGGTAGATAGTTCTATATTAGAATTCTTTGACTGTCACGAACATCCTGAGATCTGGGATCCGCATTATGGTGAGATTGCAGGTAATGAACCAGCAAAGTCATTTGAGGAAGCACAGAAGCGATTTAAACGTGATTTCACGATGATTACCATTAAGAATAGTGCATGGGAGTTAGAAGTGCCTATTCGTAAGGACAGATTACAAAGTGTCACAAAGGATGATGCAGAGGATCAAAAAAATGGTATTATATAAATGTTGAGGGATATGTGGTTCCTACGCCCCAAACCTACCAACTAGACTGACCGACCTGTTACTCAATCCCCCTAGTTTACTAGGTTTTTAATTATGAGATTATGGTTTCAGGCAGAAGCAGTCACATGACGTTGGTAGACACCTATTACTGCACAGACAGATGGTTGAGCATAGTGTGGGCAAAGATCTATGGTTGTCTCTGTTCAGCAGAGAAATTACGTCTTGTTAGACCTACTAAGATGTGCAAGTGGTGGGGGTTCAGGTGTAAGCGATTCCCGTAGGGTAAATTTGGGCATATAGGTGAAACCTATGTTGATGCCCCACTCTCTCAACATTTTACATAGTGTGGCGTACATCAATGATTCGCTCTTATTGTTATAAGTCCACACTTTTTTCACTATACCATAAGGAGTTCAAACATGCCATCCGCAGTTAAAACAAGGACACAAGAAGCGGTAGAGCAATATACACAAGAACTATGCAGAGCATTAGAGGAAGACTATAAACAGTCTCATCTAAGATCAATGGAGCGTATGCACCTTGAGAGTGCTTCAGAGTACACAAGAAATGAAATTGAAGCAACCAATAATGGCACTGCTAACCTTATGAAGTTTAAGGTCTATAATGGTAGAAAGTATTATAAGATTGTATCACAAGAGTATGATACATTCAGAGATAGAAATGAGTATCGTGATGGAAGTGTTAATGCATTTGTAGATAAGAAGACTGGTGACGTATATAAACCAGCAGGTTGGGCAAAACCAGCACAGCATGTAAGATATAATTTATTAGATGAGAGATCAAGATCTGAGTGTCTTGGTCGTGCAGACTGGGCAGGTGGATACTTATACATGTATCCACATGGTTGACAATCATATCTAAATACGCTAAACTATTAAATGTAACCTCTTTTATTCATGTCTAAAAATCTATTCCACGAATACATCTCGGAGTTCATAGATTTCCGCTTTGACTACGCAGATGGTGATGCAGTAGTCCGTCCAGTACCAAAAGCAGGATTGGATGATGAAGGTGTTAAGAAGTACTGGAGACTATTCTCTAGGTATCCCAACGATTTTGCAGCATCCGCAGTGAAAGCGTTACCTAAAGATGTAGAGTTCGTATCCTACGATCATCTAAATAATGTATTCCAGTTGAGAGCAAAATGAACTCATTTGACCTAGATGACAACGAAAGTTTCCGCATATCTCACCGCAGGGATGAGATATGTGAGGGTGTCGTAAGTCGTCTATTGACGCTGTTTGCGGAGGAAAGACATGACGATGCACTCTGTTTATGTCAAGAATACCACGAATGGATGGAAGAAACTATGCTACATAAGGAGCAGACATTCTTCTATAATGAGGATGAACTCAAAGAATTATTCCATTCCCTTGAACGATAAAATGAGGGAAGATCTTAAAAACTTAATACTAGACTACATTAACGCAAAGAACAAAGGTCAAGACAAGGAAGCAGAGAGACTACTTGAAGAGATCAACATTCTACGCATGGAGCAGAAAACTTAATGGCACGCACTCAAAAGAGTTTGGATGCTAATCTAAAGAAACTAACTACACGCAGAAAGAAATGGGAGAATGATCCCTATAATCCTGATGTGATTAGTACTCATCCTGATGCACCTAAGTGTCCAGCATCACGTAAATTAGAACTGTTTCCACATGGGAGCACATTTAAGATACGTTTCGATGATAAAAGAAAGAAAGATCCATTGCCAGTAGCATGGTTCAGATATTATTATGATGCATGTGAGCACATAATAAAATATAACCTTAAACCCCAACATTATTCATTAAAAATTAGGAGTGACAAATGCCTTTAGTTATTATTATACTTGGTTCAACATCAATCGGTGTTGCTCTTGCATTGTACATAATCAGAAAGTATGATCCACATGTATGATACAATAAAAAAGCACCCCTTACGAGGTGCTTATGACAGTATTTAATTTGGATTCATTGAAGTATGTCCTTACAGATTTGTTTACTCGTATGGTCTTGCTCGCTCGCTATCATACAATCATAGTAATCATTAAGTCTCGTGGTATTGTCATCTCTTGTATTTGATGCATGTAATGAATGATTCCATCCTCTTAGTTGATTTTGCGATACGATGTTATGCATAAGACCTCTCTTTGAATTGAACTCATAATGTAGTAGATTTGGTTACATTGCCCTCGATTGAATACATAATTATTTATATGAATTAACCCCATTTTAACACATATATTAACTATGCATAATTACTCAAATTTAACTGACCTAAAGCATTGTGATATGAACACTGATGAAGGTGAGATCATATCCGAACTATTAACATTAACAGCATTATTAAATGGTAACATGACTAGACTAGAAACAAGCAATTCAACTGGACGAATAAGTAAGAAGATCGTTATTGAATATGATATCAAGCAAAGAGATTAAAGATCATCTTAAATACTTGCAACGATTAAAACATGACCTGAAATATGGTTACAAAACACCCTTAAGAAAGAGAGATAAACTACACAATGATAATATTCATAATAGGATACGTGATAATGGTTCTAAATGAAGGATTTGTTATGATGAGACATGTATCACCTCTATTCGCACAAATAAGACAAGAACTGATTAAAGACTTTGGTAGTAGATGGCAACAAATCCATAGTACATTAGATTGGTTATGGATAGTATTAATAGGAATAGGGTTGTGGATAAGTGTAGGTCATAGGGTTGTTGAGTTGTGGTCACTTGGAGTGTTTTGGGTAGGTGCATTGTGTTTAATATATGTACCAAAGTGGTTGAGAGAGAAGGCAGGATAACTATTGAGAAATGTTCTCAGGATACTATCCTATAGTAACCATCCGCACATTGGTATGACTAGGGTTTTCCACAGTGGTTGTGGATAACTCTGAATCATTTAGAAATGGTTAAAAAAATATAGGTAACGTGCTCTCTTCTTGTTGTCTTAGCGTGCCACCTACCGAAAGTCAAGGAGTAGTGTGACAGTTCTCAAAGTGGCACAGAAACCCACCAAATCCCTCTGAGGAGGAGTATAATAAAGTCATAAATCCAAAAAACTCGGAAATCTCACTTTTTAAGTTTTTCAACATTTTAAAAAGTTTGTATTTTTGACTTTTTGAGTTTTTTAAGTTTTAAATCTTTTCTATTTTCTTTAAAATGGTCAAAATCACTGGCATATTCGATGATTTAAACTCATCCGCCGTAAAAACAGTTAAATTCACTGAAAATACTGTTATAATCACATATAACAGTAATATAAACAAAGAATACGAATTTAATTGTGAAAATGTATTAGAATTTACACAATCATTCCTTAATTGTATATCAAACAAGGAAAGTGTAGGGAAATTATTACATAAAAGCATCAAATCTGGTGCTCTCACTGAAAATAAATAATACAACTGTTCATTTCATACCAATGACTAAACCTACTAAGTTAGATCATAGTAAGTACAATCAAATAGATGAAGATATAGAGGATTATGGATATAATATTAAGAACGTCAAGAGATCAGGTAAAAAAAAGGTAACACGTTTTAAGGAATATAAGAGTTGGGAGGAGGACAGTTATTAAAGTGGCACAAGGCAGGTAGAAAAGGTAAGGTGATCGTATATAATAGATATGGTTGAGCAGCAGTGGATAAGAGAGAGGTAGACCAGTTCACAAACTGTCCACTTTTCTCCCCACTGTTGCCAATCTCGTCTATAATAAGTACATGTCAAACAAAGTTCCCAACATGATCACTCTAGAACTCACAATCGAAGAAGCACAAGCATACGTTGCCTCTTTGGATCGTGCTCTTGACAACCCTTTCATACAGGATGACGATGAGTGCCAAAACCTTTGGACATTAAATGCCAAATTGGACGCATCAATAGAAGCATCACTAGACCCTGTGGTTTAGTGATGTTTTTCCACACCCTGTTGAAAACTTTTATTAACCTATTCTTTCTTACATTCATGCGTAAACTTGAAAAGCAAATGAACTTCGCAGTTAGCAACAAAGGCAACTGGTCTGGATCTAACACCGATGTTCATTACAATGAGAATACAAATTGCAGTTCAGTTTATTTACATGGTCATAACATTGCTACGTATGACCATAACACACGTGCATTAAAGATATCATCATGCGGATGGGAGACTGTGACTACTAAGTCCAGACTAAATGCATTACTTGATGAAGTCAAATACGGTGCAGGTGTGTTTCAAAAGCAATTTGAATGGTTCGTAAGTTTCAGAGGTAAAATTGTACCATTCTTTGATGGTATGATATTACATAACTCAGAAACTCTCGAAGTTGCATAAACTTAAGAAACGCACTTTTTGAGTTTTTTGATATTCTCAGAAAGTGCGTTTTTTTGTTTTTATAAAAACTTAAGATTTAACAGAGCGTGTTTAACACATGCTGTGTTATAATTAATACTAACCTCGCTCTAATCTATTATGGAAAATGTTAACAAGAACAAACAGTTTTTCATTAATGAATTAAATGAACAAAGAGAAGAGTTAATTAATACGTATGGTGAAGACATAGGTATAAAGAATTGGGTTGATCAAGACTACTATGACGGAGAGTACTATATTACACCAAGTTACAGGTGATATCAACCGAAGGTGTGCCACCTGTCAAACTGTCTGAGGTCAGCTGACCTGTGCTCGCCATATGGTATAATATTACTATGTCTAATTCAAATTCTATGAACGCTGCCCAACTTGATGCCATCGCTGAACAGTATTCCGAAATCGTTGCAGATGGTATGGATTGGAAGACCATGTACCAATATGTTTATGATACGCTTTGCGATTATCATCAAGGTTTGGGATACCATGACCTTAGAGAACATATTGAAACATATGATGAAGAGTTATGGAAAGATCTTTGTGACAATGTTAAAGATGTCAAAGCATGGACACCCGATGACAAAGGGGTTACAACTTACTCAATGAAACCAGGTGAAACATTATCATTTCCAGTTCACAAGTCAGCTGCCGAAGACAGTTGAGAAACTGGCACACATTTTTCCTATTTGGGTCTGTTGTGTGTGTATAATGAGTATATGAATGATTCAATTTTAAATGAGTTCTATCCCCAACTCACTCAAAAGGGATACACGTCTCGTGAAATCCATGAAAGCATGGAAGCAGCGATCTCTCAAGAGGTCCCTGCTGCGTTCAAAGATCGCTACTCAAATTACGAAGAGTACAGAGATGCTCTTCACGATTACATGAACGGTCTCTAAGACCGTTCTTTTTTTGGGCATGAAAATACCCCTCTTTCGAGGGGTGATATTTTTTAAAGTGCTTCGGCAATCGCAGTGTCTAGAGCGAGGGAGTATAGTGCCTGTTCATCCAATTCGGTTAGGTCTCTGAAAAACTCTTGAACCCAACCGTCAAAGATGTCTTCGGCACGTGATTCAACGAAGTCTTGGTTGTAGGGCATGAAATGAAGTGAATTGCTTTACTCTTTAATAATACATGAAAAAAGCACCCTGTGGGGTGCTTGTGTGCAACTTTCTAAACTGTCCACTGCTTAACTTGATTTACGAGTTGAGCGTGATAGGGAGTGATGAAATCGAAACCCTTGCGAAAGTCCTTAACTAATTCTTGGATCTCAAATGAATGGATTGCCCATCTTGTCTGAAAATCCTTGAGATAGCGATCACTTGAAATCAGGTTGCGAGATGAAGGACGTTTGAGAGTTGTGATCTTTGCGACTGCCTTGCCACCTTTGAAGGTTGTAACGGTGACTTTGCGTACTGCTGTTTTTTTAGCAGGTGCTTTGCGTGTCCTTGTCTTGCGTGCTGGTTTTGCTGCGGTTGACTTGGAAACGGTTGCGACTGGCATAAAATGATTGAATTCATTTGAACCCTTCCATTATAAACACAGATGCACCCATATAGACAATATCGTTACATAATGAAACAAAATTCTGGCTGACCTCGTGCCAATTATATTAGTGGCACACACTTTCCCTATTCTCACTCAAAATCGTTTATATTTAAAGAGTCAAACAAATCAAAGCATTTTATGAACGGTTGGAAAGATTACGAGACTTGGAACGTCGCTCTCTGGATTCAGAATACAGAGTGCCTTTACCGTCTCGCACTTGAGTGCTGTGGATTCACAGAATTCAAGAACGTAATGAAAAACGACTGTGGATTTTTTGAAACACGTGACGGTGTGAAATGGGATGACGCAGACTACTACGAAATCCAGTCCATGTTTAACGAAATGCACGCTGGCACAGATCTCAAATATTGGGGTATGGGTTAATGTCATTTTTTAAACACGTGCAACTGCATGAGTACGACATCACAGACAAGGGCATCTCTCAAGCATGTTATGATGAGATGAAACTCGAAGGGTATATATTACCTGAAGATGAGTTGAGAGTTCTCGCTGATTACAAGCGTGAACAGTTCAAAGATTACATGCGTCCCTTATTTGCATGATGCGTTACGACATTTATGATTTGCTCACGTTTAGAGAGCGTGAGCAGATTACCGACCTCTTAAGTGAGGCAGCAGCACGTGCTGACATTGTACTGGATGTATGGGAACCAATCATCCAAATAGAGACCAGTTGACAAACTGGCACACAGTTTCACCATTCTGTTCAAAAATGGTTTATATTTAAAATGTAATCAATCGAAGGTCTATGTCCACCCTACAAAACGAAGCAATCCTTGAAGGAATTTTTGACGACTGCTTAACCGAACTTGAAGCAAGGTTAAACAAGGGAGTCTACTCTGAGGATGAGATCGCAGACAAGGCAGCACGACTCGCAATCAAAAGATTTGAAGAGATGTGCCAATAGAATAACTGGACACCCTTACCTTACACGGTGAGGGTTTTTTGTTATACTTGTATTGTACCAACGAATTTCTATGATCCGACTTGAACTAACCATGGGACGCGATATCCCAGACAACGGCAAAGTCACCGACGCAATGATGGATGATTTTATCAGACGCGAAGTGATGCCACTCCTTGAGTACGGAACATTTATCGACGGTGAAGGATTTTGGAAGGGCAAGCGTGAGGACTGCAAGATTCTCTACGTTGAACTCCCAGACTCTGAGGTTGACGATATGCTGGTCAACTTTCACTGTATCGCAGCAGCATACAAAAAACAATTCAGACAGGATGCCGTGATGATCTCGCAAGTGCTTACGTACATGAGTTTGACTTGACATCCTACACTATGCCATACCTTCCCAGGATAGAAGGTATGGCAATTTTTAAACTGGCACTAACTGTCTTGCGACGTGCTTGTTATGTCCTATACTTACACTATACAGCAAATCATTCTATGCAATCATCAAAAAACACTATTCGCTATTGGATGCCATTCGACCAAGGTCAACCAAGGCATATAACGTTTAGCAGTTTTGCGAAAGCACAGGAGATGCTCGCATTTTATCAAGGTGCTGGCATTCGTTGTGAATTCACATTGAACCACGCATGATCAGAATTATTCTTGCTGGCGTGGTTATCGCAATCGGTGCGAATGTAGCACTTGCCATCCGTGACGCTCAATTGTGGGAGAACCTCGAACAGCGTAACGAACAAATTTGCAGAATCGACCCTAGTCTGTGCCAATCGGATTAGTGTCCACTAATGCCCCCACTTGGGGCATTTTCTGTTTATACTTAAGACATGAACAACAAAGAACTAAAATCATTCTACAACGGACAGGTCTTAATGAATGAGACCGCATCTAAAGATCCAGTTGTACGTGCTGCCCTTGACGCAATGGCAAAACGCAATTTTGAAACACTTGAAGTTCCCACTGGTGGGACTTGGTACATATCGGATCGCCACTAACGGCGACCCGATTTTTTTTATTGTTCAACTCTCTTTCTCTCTACATCATGCCAACAAGAACATCACTCCCTAAAGGTCATAAGTTTGGAAGCGTAGCAGATCCTTCACACTTACAACCTGGAAATTTAAAGTTCGCACCTGGTAGCATATACGTTTGGACATCAAAGGACAACGCCGTGACTAATGACAAGTCACAATACGTCGCTGTCAAAATTGGTCTTGCTGCTGGTGGCGAATCTGCTGCATGGGAAATCATGCAGGGGTCACGCACTAAACTCGCTGGTGATCAAATTATTATAGACATGCTTGCAGTGAATAATTGTGGTTGGTCCGAAGAGTGGATACATACCCTACTCCGTAAGCAAGGATATTCAACACTACATGGACATGACCATAAAGTGCCTGAGCGTTATAAGCATTTTTATTCAGAACAGGCAGGTGGCAATGAGTGGTTTGTAATGACACGTCCTATGCTAGACAAATTTATGACACGCCTTGCATTAAAATCATATGATAGACATGGCAAACCAGATGCATGGAAATCAGGTTGGGTGGGTGAGACTGCAAAGAATTCACCTGTTAAATTCAAATTGAATGCCATAGACCAACCAACAGCAGATATGGCAGGTCGCAGAGGTGGACCGATTAAAGAACAAAAATTGAAATTCATTTGGGATTATCGCACACTTACAGGATTTGCACCTGTCGGATGTGTCACCACAGATCCACAGTGGATCGCAACACGGTGAGCACGGACAGTGTTTTGGGGTGTGCGACCCCTACCCCCTTAGCCCGAGCGAAAATCCAAAAGAGCTAACCTACAAAAGTATCCAGACGACAGCTAAATAAATTTGAAAATGGTTTTTTTAAAACCATAAATTTGAAAAAAATTTCCGCGGTAAAAAATGACTGAAAAACCCGAACTAAACTATGAGCACATTCTGAATCACTTCGATGAGTTCTGTGATGAATTTGAGAGTCGAGCCGCAAACGCCTTCTTACGTGGAGATCAAAATGATGGAAGAGTTATTAGCAAATCAGAAGAAATTGGAACAGGCACTCCTGATGTTGTCAGAGAAGTGCCAAGAACAGGAGCAGAGGATATCCCAGCTCGAGCGGCCATCGTTAATGTACCGACGACCATCGTCGAGTGATTACGAAACCGTCTCTGATACTTTAGATTATTTGCACAATAACGTCGAGGGTCTGAAAGTGGACTTAGTAAAATTCGGAAATAGAATAAGGTAATGGCATTACAGATAGTACATCCAGGAACATTAGATTCGCCCACTCAAGATCCTAACTGTTTCTATAACCCTCTTGCATTAGGAGGTGCACCTGCACCTAATGTTGCTAGAACCACAGGAATTGGTAGAGTTGCTGGTGGTAAGATTTTTATCGAGAAAGCTCCGTTGTTAGCATATAACAGTGCTGCAACACCAGCACCAGTTCCAGGAGTTCCAAGAACCTTAACAGGTTGTACTGCAACATCACGAACATTTAATGATGATGATCTGAAATGTCAGAAGGTTAAGTTTAATGGAAGACCTATAGCACTGGTCGGGGATTATAGTGTATGTGGTAACACTTCCCAACAAAGGACTTGCCAACCACCTGGTATTGGTGCTACAATACACATAGGAACACGTAGGTCAGGTTAATGGCACTTTATAACAACTCAGAATACCAAGCACCACCAGCAAAGGTGACTAGGCAAGGTAAGAGTAAGAACACAAAACTCTCAGCATCTTCTCGCAATGGTGCTCGTAAGCGTTACAGAGGTCAGGGCAAATGAGCATGAAGGGCGTGGGTTCTGATCATTTGTGGGAACAAGTCACTAAGATGATTAATGAACTCTCTACGAGAGATAAAGTCTTATACAGGGTTATGGCAACGCCAGAGTCTGTGGAGGCAAAGATGGAGGAGATTAATAAGAAAATGGAAGAACACTTAGATTCAGGTACATCACATTTAAAATGAGCGAAGATTTTACACGCATTGCTAATGCACTCGAAAGAATTGCTAATTCTTTAGAACATCTTCATATTGAGAAGATTGATCATGCACACATAGACGATATAGGAGAAATACATGGAGATGTTGTTACTCACCCAAAAAACTTCTGAGATACCTTCCCATACTCTCTATAAGATATATCAAACTGTTACTAGGAAGAAGGTAAAGTATCCTCCTATCCGTAAGAGTTACAATACACACACTTTTGGTTAATACCGCCGAAAACGCCGAGCGAATCTCCGACTAAATATTGTATTATTCAATAAAGGAGTGAGGACTATGACTAACGACGAGACCAGAGCACCTGAGAATTCTAATATGTACTATTATGATGATCCTCTATTAGATGTATTGGAAAGGATAGAGAGTAAGTTAGAGCATGTTTTAGAGCACATGCATAGGCAGGAAGAAGGACATGAATGCTGCCGTGAGGAAACAAATGTACCAAGCACTACCTAGAGGCTGTTATATAGATTACAGTTCTATAGCAGGTCAAGGTTTATTTTCGCGTCTACCCCTCGCGGTAGGTGCGGAACTTGGCATGTCTCATCTTATTATAGACGAAGAGATAATAAGAACTCCGCTTGGCGGTTTCATTAATCACAGTGATACACCTAACTGTGAGAAATACCAAATAGGTGACAGATATTATATTAAGACAATAAAACCTATAAGACCTCAGCAAGAACTGACCTTAAGTTATACGTTCTATAGCATTGGGTAGATAAATAAAAACAGCCTTGCTGTATCTACATATGCCCACCTTCCAGACGTTTAAAGATCTAAGCGTCACATTCAAGACACATCCAGTTACGGATGATCTCGTTTGTGTGAAGGATAAGGCTGCAATTGTACAAGCAATACAGAATCTTATCCTTACTGAAAAGGGTGAGAGACCATTTCAACCTACACTTGGTTGTGGAGTTAGAAATATATTATTTGAACCATTAGATTATGGTTCTGCTGCTTTGATTAAAGCAGAAATTGCAGAAACTCTAGTAACATATGAACCTCGTATACAAATTGATACTATAGGATGCAATCCTGATTTTCAAAATAATGGTTTTAATGTAGAATTATCTTACCAGATTGTTGGAATAGATGATGGTAGAACAGTGGCTGTTGAATTCTTCTTAGAACGTACAAGATAAATGCCATATACACAGGTCGCTAATTTAGATTTTGATCAGATTAAATCTTCTCTCAAAGAATACTTGAGAGCACAGTCAGATTTTACTGATTATGATTTTGATGGTTCGGCACTATCAAACATGCTAGATGTACTTGCGTATAATACGTACTACACGGCGTTTAATACTAACATGGTAGTCAATGAACTATTCATTGATTCTGCCTCCTTGAGAGACAATGTAATAGCAATTGCAAAGCAACTAGGGTATAGACCTAAGAGTGCTACGTCTCCTACTGCTTATATTTCATTTACTGTCAATTATTCTAACCCTACAACAGACACAGAGTTGATTCTTAAGAAGGGAACAGGGTTTATTGCGTCATATGATAACACTCTTTTCAATTATGTAACATTAGAGGACACAAAAGCACAGGTTTCTAACGATACAGCAGTGTTTTCTGGTATTCCTATAAGGGAAGGAACTCAAGTTGTACAAAGATTTGTTGTTAATACATCAGTTAAAGGACAAAAGTTCGTATTAAACAACCAAAATATTGATACTAATACAATTAGTGTTAAAGTTTTTCCAACAGGAGGATCATTTAACGAACCATATTTGGTTTCTGATAACATTTTAGGTATAGATGCTAACTCTAAAGTGTTTTTCCTTGATGAAATTGCAGATGAAAGGTATGAATTGATCTTTGGTGATGGTGTTTTAGGTAAAAAATTAGAAAATAACACTATTGTTGAAGTTTCTTACATCACTACTAATGGTCCAGCGTCCAATGGAGTGAAGACTTTTGTCTTTTCTGGTGTTCTTGAGAACCCTAGTGGTGTTTCTCCTAATGCATTTAACGTTACAATCAACTCTACCATCGCCTCAGCAGGTGGAGAGGTCATTGAAACTACTGATAAGATCAAATATAACGCACCAAAAACATATGGGTCACAGGATCGTGCAGTGACCTCTGACGATTATGGTGCAATCGTAAGAAATATCTATCCTGCTACTAGCGATATAATAATATTTGGTGGAGAAGATCAAGATCCACCTGATTATGGAAAAGTTTTTATAGTTTTAAAACCATCAGATGCATCATATTTGACATCTTTAACTAAAAATCAGATTGTTGAGCAGTTAAAGAAGTATGTCGTAGCATCTGTTCAACCAGTAATTGTAGATCCTGCTATTCTTCACGTTGAAATGAATAGTAAAATCTATTATAACAGTTTACAAACAGATCAAACTCCTTCTCAAATAAGAGATAAGGTTATTGGATCTATACAAAACTATGTTGATAACTCTGATACTGAGAAGTTTAAGGGTACATTCCGTTACAGTAAGTTTATTGGAGTGATAGATGATGCGGATCGTACTATTAATTCTAACTTGACATCTCTTTCTATGAGGAGAGATTTCTACCCTCAATTAAATTCTACTTATTTTTATGAAGTGTGCTATCAAAATGCATTTGATAGCGATTGTGATGATCCAGTTCTTTCCTCTACTGGGTTTAGGGTGACAGAACATCCTACTTATGATGTCTATCTAGAGGACAGGGATAAGAAAATTGTCCTATATAGACTAGATCCTGTGACTGGCGATAAGGTAGTCCTGGACAAGGAAGTTGGTGATATTGATTATGCGAAAGGTGAGATTATGTTACACAACATGACTATTATTAAAGGTAGTTTCTTCGACAATCGTATTTCCCTAACGGTTAAACCCCTTTCTAATGACATCAAGGCACTTCGAGAGATGTATCTTGACGTTGATATAGCAAATTCCAGTTTCGTTGCGTATAAAGAGTAATGGCAGTTAAGACCAAAAGAATATCTACTCTTATTGAGTCACAGATACCTGATTTTATAACTTCAGAGTATGAATTGTTTACTAAGTTCATACAGAAGTATTATGAAGCACAGGAATTGCAAGGTGGTCCTTTAGACATTATTTCTAATATACAAAAATATAGAGATATAGATTATTATGAACAAAATCTTCTTAGACAGTCTGATATCTTGGACACTAGTCTTTCTGCTAGTGATGATACAATTGTATTACAAGATGCGACGAGTTTTCCAAAGAAAAACGGATACGTAAGAATTGGTGATGAGATTGTATTTTATGATACTCGTACTGCTACAACACTAAGTGGTTGTGTAAGGGGTGTCAGTGGCAATACAACGCTAGGTGACCTTTATTCTGAATCAGACTATAAAACTACTACTGCTGCCCCTCACAACTCAGGAGAGAAGGTATATAACGTTAGTAACCTTTTCATCTATGCGTTTATAAAGAGTTTTGAGAATCAGTATTTGGGTTCTTTCCCTGAGAAGTATCTCAGAGGTGAAGTTGACAAGAGAACCCTTATTAAGAATATACAGAAATTTTATAAGGCAAAGGGAACTGATAGTTCCATTAAGTTTATTTTCAATACTATTATTGCGAAAGATGTAGAAAATAAACCAGAAGTTTACAAACCAAGAGATTTTACTTACAAAGCATCCAATGCTGATTGGATCAATGTATATGCTTTAAAAGCAAAAGTTGTTAGTGGTAACGCAAAAGATTTAATAGGACAGACTATTGTCCAGACTGCTACTGAAGAATATGGATATGCTTCTGCTACTGTTGACAATGTATATGCAGAAGGTACTTCTGATAATGAAGTAATATGGAATATCGTTTTAGCACCAGAAACTGTTAATGGTCTCTTCTCTGTCTCAACTAAGACTCGTCTTGAGAAAGAACTTCCTAATACTGATGGTGTTGGTAAACGTATTAATGTATTCTCTACTCAAGGATGGGATGATACTGGAGAAATCTTAATAGGTGACGAAACAATCTCATTTGATGAGAGTACAGTTTCACAATTCATCATTTCCAAACGGGATAATCCATTAACTCACGTAATTGGATCATCTGTGTACAAACCAGTACTACTTAAAGGATCTAATGTTACTCTTTTAAGCCTTGGTGTAATATACAACTTGAATGCTACTGATACGGCAGCATATTCAAGTCCAGGAGATAACATACAAGTCTCCCAGCCAGGATTTGAGACCAACGATCCTAAGATCATGTTAAATGGTCAATCACGTTGGGTTCTTACTACTGGTGATGTTAATTCTTCTACACATGCTGCTGTGGAAACTGCATTGGACCAGGTAATGACCAATGTTTCTTCTATCCATGAAGATGAACAGTATTATTATATTACTAGTTCCAGTTATCCATCATATGACATTTTAGATGGGTCTACTGTTACTCAAACTGTAAAGGATCAAAGATTACTTCGTCTTATAAGAAAGCAAGCAACAAGAACTACAGAAGTATATAAGACTCCTAAGAGAGATGTTGGAATCCTTGTAAACGGTGTCCCTGTCTACGGTTACAAGGATACAGAAAGTATAAGGTTCGGTAAACTAGAAAGTATTAATGTTAGTGTACAAGGAAGAGGGTACGTTAAACCGCCCTTTGTTCTTGTAGATGGTGTTGCAAACAAAGCACGAGCAATATTATCAGGAGAAGTTGTAGAGAGTATTATAGTTGATACTGATGATGTATTTCCAAGAACTCCAGATATTGTTATTACATCTGGTAGGAATGCTGTAGTAAATGCTGTAGTAACACAAGGTAAAGTTACAAGCCTTACAATCGCTAACAAAGGAGAGTTTTACAGTTCTCAACCAATCGTAAGAATTCGTGACAATGCAGGTAAAGGTAGATTTGCTGAATTCAATGCAATCCTTGATACTGATGGTAAACTGAAAGAATTTGAAAAGGTAGATGAGGGTAACTTTTATACACAAGAGAATGTAAATGTAGATATTATCCCTGTTGGAGAGAATGCCACAGGAATTCCATTACTTAAAGAATGGAACTATAATAGGTTTGAAAAGTTTAAATCCAATTTAGATACTGAGTATGGTTATCTGTTTGAAAACTTTGACAATAATCTTTACTACGGATATGCTCATGTAGCAAACCCGAAAGCACTTCGTGTTTCTCTCAATGATAATTTAAGTAATACTGGTAGTGAACCAGCAACTAAGACTCATTCACCTATCATAGGTTTTGCTTATGATGGTAACCCCATATATGGTGCATTTGGATATGAAGATCCATTAGATGCTACGACATCAATAATTAGAATGACATCTAGTTATTCTCTCAATGGTGATCGTATAGATGGTCCTTCTAAGGTAACATATCCTCTAGGGACATTTAATAATGATTATACTTACAATCATAAGTCAGGGACGTTAGATCAGAATAATGGTAGATTTTGTGTTACTCCAGATTTTCCAAAAGGAACTTATGCATACTTCTTAACTATTGATAGTAATCAAGTACCACAGTTCCCTTATGTACTAGGAGAGAATTTCTATTCATTACCTGTAGATAGTAACTATAACTCTAAGATTAATCAGAATGATCTTCCTAAGAATGCTAAGAGATTTTATGTTGATGCTACACCTATAAATGGTGAAGGTGTAATTGCTAGTATTTCTGATATTACTCCTGGTTCTATTGATGATGTTGCTATAGAAAGTTCATCTTCTAATTTCTCAGTTAATTCAAAAGTTTATTTTAATGAAGTAGGAACAGATGGTTCAGAAGCAGAGGCAAGAGTTAATTCTGTTAAAGGTGAAACTGTTAGTTATCTACAATCAAAAGAAAATAAGGTAGTTAAGTTAACAACAATTCAAACTGCATATCTGTTTGCTGATGATACATTGAGGCAGCCATCTTCTGGTGCTTATGGTGAGATAGTAGGTACAGTTGCCAGTGATAATGACATTGTGTTGAAAAACGTACAAGGAACGTTTGATAATACAGGAACATTCTCAGCAGACATTAAGACTTTCAGTATTTTAGTTGATCAGAACAGTTCTTACACTGAAGGTGCTACTTTAAGCCTTACTGATGGTGTTAATACTCCTATAGCTACTGCTCAAGTACTAGAAGGTACATCAAGTCAGAACGTACTTAAGATAAAAGTTCTTTCAGGAACATGGATTATTGATGATACTTATTATATACAGTCAAGTAATTTATTCAATACTTCAGGATCTAAGATAATAACACTTACATCATTAAGTGATAATTTAGAACCATTTATTGTCAATCAAAGTGTTGCTCTTATTGAGACATCATCTGAGCATGGATTGGGTATTGGTGATAAGGTAACTATTGATATTAATCCAGATGATGATACTAAAACTAAAACTTGGTATTTAAGAAAACGTTTATATCAAGAAGTTACTTTTAAAACACCATCTAATAAGACAAAGGTTAATGATAGTGGTATTGGTAGATTTACTATATTAAATGGTGGTGCTGATTACACAGAAAATTCATATACTAATATTCCATTAACTAGTGGTAGTGGTACTGGTGCAACTGCGTCTATTACTGTATCTGCTGCTGGTGTTGTATCAAATGTTACAATACAGAATGCTGGTAGTGGATATAAGTTTGGTGATCAATTAGGAGTTGCTGATGAAAGTCTTGTAAGATCTGGTGGATCTCAAAGTACAGCAAGATTAACTATATTTGTTGATCATGCAGGTTTTGCATCTAATAATACTTCTGTTACAGTTGATGATGCTACAGGATTTGCTGTAGATGATCTTCTATTAATAGGAGATGAAGTAATCAAGATTACTGCTATTAATAGCAATACTTTATCTGTTGATAGAGGTCAAGAGTCTACAATTGCTGTTGACCACTACGATAACAAGGAAATTACTTTATATAAAGCACAATATAATTTTACTAATAATTTCCAAATAGGAGATATTGCTGGTTCTGGTTATATTAAGTCATATGATAGTACAACACAAAAAGCAACAGTTGTATTTGATTATGGTATAGAGAAGTCATCTGCTAGTTCTGTTGATATTAGTACTACATTCTTTGACTCTAGTAATCCTAAGAGATTAGTCTCTGTTAATGCGTTCTCTTCCATAGAGTATAAATTTGAATTCTCAGAAGATAATAGTACATTTGTACCAAATCCAGAATTAGATATACAAGAATTTTATAAGTATAAATTTGATACGTCTCATAGTAGTCTCAGTGGGACTTACTTTGATATCAGTCCTAGTAAGAATTATAACTTAATAACTGTTGAGAAATTAGCATCAACAACATTACCAGGTAATGATGGTGCATATACAGATGTTAAGTTTGGATTTGGATCAAGATTAAAAACTAATACTTATACAACTAAGGTTGGAACTGATTTTACTAATTTCTATTACTTTGATAATAACAATATTGTTAATAGTGGTGATGGAAAATTAAAACTCATTACTGATCCACTACAAGGTACGAAGGTTATCAATTATGTTACTAGCAATCGTTTTGTATATGATTTGGTTGGCGATTCTCCTCTCTGGGACGGGTCAGGAACGATAACATATACAACTACAGGTCAATTTGCAACTGGTGAGATTAATGATTTTAAAGTTATTAACTTAGGATCTAATTATACTAAGGTTCCTGTAGTTGTAGGTGTATCACCTAGATCTGATTATCAGGCAGAAGCCACAGTATTATTTGATCTTGCAACTCAAGTTGTAACTGGTGTTAACATTACTAATAAGGGTTCTAATTATGTTAACCCTAAAGTTATAATTGTTGAAGATACAGGAGAAGGTGCAGCATTTGGTGCTAGTGCTTTAGATCCTGATATTCCTAGTCCTTCACCAAGAAAAAATGCTTCATTTGAAGTTATTGCTAGAGCAGGAGAAATTTATCAGATAAATGTAACTTCTCCTGGTGAAGGATACAAATCTGCACCAAAAATAGCAATAATAGAAGGAGATGTTAAAGCATATGTCAATAGTAGCACTATAGGCATACCTCAAAGTGTTAGATTTACTAATAATGGAAGTGCTTTCCATTTAGACAGATCTATTGCATCTACTTTTAGTTCTCCATATACAGTATCATTAAAATCTATTAATGGAGATTTCCAAAAAGGTGAAACTGTAGTACAAAAGATTGGTAATACAGAAATTGCAAGAGCAAAGGTCTATGAGTGGAGACTAGGATCTAACCTCCTGAAACTCCAGTCCCTGACTGGGATCTTGAGGGAAGATATTGCCATTACTGGATTAGCATCAACATCTACTGGTATTGTTACTGCTGTATTTGTCACTACGTTTACTGAAGAGATTAGTAGTTTCTTTGATAATCAAGGATTCTCTAAATCTGATAGAGGAAAACTTGGTGTATCTAATCAAAGATTGATTGATAGTAATTTCTATCAGGATTATTCATATGTTATTAAGTCTAAGACTTCTATAGAGCAATGGAGAGACTTAATCAAGTCTACAACACACCCTGCTGGATTTAAACTCTTTGGTCAGGTTGATGTAGAGACTGATGCTAGTACATCTATGCCATCTGAGGTTGCTAAGGCAGATCATTTTAGTGTCATTCAACTTTGGGATCCAGAAAAGAATAAAATTACTGTTGAAAATACTTCAAGAGTAGTTACTCAAAGTATTCAAAACGTTGAGAGTCAGAGAGTTCGTAGAGGTATTGGATCTGTTGCTACATCTGATTTTAACTTCAATGAAACTCGTGCATTTGAATTTAAACTCAATGGTGCATTTGATGGAACATACAATAGTGATGGTCAGTTAGTAGGTACAAAGACATTCCAAGTTCTGGACCAGAATGGAGTTCCATTCACTCCAATTAAGGAAGAATCACTTATTATAACACTTGATGGTATTCTACAAGAGCCAAAAGTAGCATACACGGTATCAGGTGACAATATTACCTTTGCACAACCACCATTAGGACCAGGCGTAAAAGCTGGTGCTGCTTATGATGGTGTTACCTTCTATGGTAAGGTATTTTACTGGAAAGCACCTGGTGCTGCTTATAATACAAGGTATCTTAAGAAGATTAAAAATATATTCCAACGTAGTGGAAGGTGGTTAGACTCTGCAAATCAACTTGCGAGAAATAAAGAGTTTATTACATCCGAAGCAGTTGGGTATGGTAAATCAACTTATCCATCATTAGATTGGGCTACTAAGACTGATGACTATATCAAGGATATAGGTTTCATCATTGATGCATATGAACATGATTTAAGATTTGGTGGTAATGTTAAGACTGTTGATTATTCAACTATATTTGCTGATACTCCTTATATTAAAGATAATAAAGATGAGTCATTTAAGATATTCAAATATGCTACCAACTTAGCAAGACTTGCTATTAGAAATTGGGACTATATTGAGACTAATGCGACATATAGTACCAATACTACAACTGTCACAGTAACAGATACTAATAACTTAACAGTTGGAATGTATTTGACATCTGGTAGAGCATTCCAACCAGATACTAGGATTGCTTCTATAGACAGCTTAACTCAAATAACTGTTGATAAAACTATACTTGGTAATTCTAGTGCATCTAGTAATACATCTCCTAATAGTTTAAGTGGAACTACAAGTGGTGATGTTAATTTAGCTGGTGTAGGACAAGTTATTCTTAATGATACCTATACTGTTTCTTTAGGTGATACTGTTAGAATAGGTGAAGATCCTGGTGGATCACCTGAAATTATATTCCATCTTACTGGTAGAACAGATGGTATATTCTATGATGCTGCATATTTGATTGAAAGAAACAAACAGCATATTGTAGAAGAATCAACTCAAGCAATTATTGCTAGTATTACTGATTATCAAACTAACCCAACTACTTACCATCCATATGTACAGTATTATGTCGAATCTGTAATATATCATTTACGTCTTGGTGGTAATGAAAGAGTTGCTGAAATTTACAAGAGATTAGATTTTAAAAATCTACCAACAACTATAACAGGTAATCCATCAGCAGGGTTTACTACTCTATTAGATGAATGGAAGAGAGATATGTCTTCGATGTTTGTTAAAGCATCTGAGTATATGACTCTTGCTATGAGAAACTCATTGCAACCAAAAGTTTACTCAACAGTAGATCCAAATCCAGATAATACTATTACAGTTGATAAGTTAGCACCTGCATGTGCTGAGGTAGCAGCTGCTTTAGATACCTTTGGTTCTATTACTAAGACAGTTCTTACAGAAGGTGAAGGTTTAGTTGTACCAACATCTATTAACGTTAATAAGACTGGTAACTGGACAAGTACAACAACTTATGCAAATCATAATATTATTCCAGATCCTCAGTTAATTGCAAAGGATTGTGATAATGTAGTTTCTGCTGTAGATTCTTTATATGATAGTTTCCAAGATATAATAAGTGAAAGATCTGTTACTAGAAGTAATCCAGATTATGTTGATGGTGAGAATACAGATTTTGAATTGTATTGGGATGATGGTACTGCTGTAGATACTAATGAAGATGAAGATTTCTTCTTAACTATTAATGCAGTATTACAGACACCAAAATATAGTGCTGGTGTATCACCTGATTCATACTTTATTGATAGAACTAATGTACCTAACGTATTAAAGTTTAGTGTTGCTCCTATTTGGGATCAAGATCTTGGTGCTAAGAATTTAGGTGAAGCAACAGCAGTTGAGAAAGTAGTAGGTATTGGAGTTGGTAATTACAAGCGTCTTACAATCGACTACGATTTAGTAGACAATGTAAAGTCTGGTCCATTCTTAATTCTTGATGTAGAAGATGGTACTTCTCAAACTGTTGAACAGAAAGATTATCTATATGTCTTCTTAGATGGAGTTCTTCAAAGAGAAGGATATAGTTACACAATCGCAGGACCAAATATCTTCTTTAATGTTCCTATTAATAAGAAGATGAAGGTTGATATGCGTTATCTCTATGGTAGAGACGCAGGTCAAACTTTAAATATATACGATTTTGCTCCTGATACTTATTTTGCCGTTGGTACATTTGTACTAGAAACTACTTCTGCTTGGGTAGATCCTTTCCTTACTTATGCTTGGATGGGTGAGAAGGTAGGTACTGGAATACATTGCTGGCAAGTAAGAGCAAATGGAACATATAACGTTATTGGTGAAGTAAGTAGTGCATACAAGACTTCAACTACATTATCCTTTAGTATTAAATCACAGAATGCTTCTGTAGAACCAGGATTAGATCTTATCTTTGCTGTTAAAACAGATTATAGTAAGACATATACATTCCCAGAACCTGAATTTACTAATCCTACATTAACATTCCCAATAGATTCTACTGGAAGAAAACAATTATTCAGTGATAATTCTATTTGGTTTGGTACAACATTAGGTACAACATATAGAAATCCATTTGCTTATTTGTCTAATGGAGATCTTGTAAGAGTAGAAGGTGAAGATAAATTTAGAAGAATTAAGAAAGTACCTGAAAGTACTACAAGTAAAGATGGTAGAGGTGGAGAACAATTAACAGATGATGTTTATAGTAACATTTCTGTAGAAGGTTTTAATGGTGTTACTAGAGGTGAAGGTCTTAGTGTTGTTGCAACTGTTGAAAATGGTAAGGTTACTGCTTTAACATGGAACCGTCGTAGTTATGATCCATTAACTCAACCTACTGCATATCAATACTTCACACCTCCTGTTTTAGAATTCATTCCTGAAGATGGTACTGGTGGTGGTGCGAGAGCAGAAGTTATTGTAAGTAAAGGTCAAGTACTTAGTGTTGATCTACTTGATGGTGGTTCTGGATATACTAAAGCACCTATTGTTGTAGTTGCTAGAAGATTTGATATCTTAACTGAAAGAGATATTGGTGTATCTCTTATCAATGCTGAGATGGTTCCTCAAGTTGAAATAGGACAAGGTGCTGTTTCCGCATCTAGGATTACTGTTATTGGTACTCAGGTTCAGAATGTTGATACTTTCACAAGTACATTATTCAACAGTCCTCATGATGTTACTAAGAAGATAACAGCAGAACTTCAGATTGATACTGATAATATTGCATCAGGTGAATCTGGATTTGATATGCCAGTTGGTCAAGAACAACCAGGTGGTGCGAATATTGTTTACATTGAACCAGAACCTGTAGAGATTGTAGGAAAAGGTGGAGCATTAGAGAATTCATATGAAGCAACTGTTCTAAGTGCAGAACTTCAAGATATTGTATCTCTTAATTCTGTTACTAAAGTTCAGAAACATATAGTTTCTACTTTAACTCATGAGATCCGCAATACTGCATTAACCAATATTAATTACTTTGAGGATGCTGCATATACTAACGTTGATACTAATATCGGTGATAGTATTGTCTATATTCCAGATACTTCTAAGTTCAATTCTAATGGACATTTATTAATAGGTAACGAGCGTATTCGTTATTGGAGGAAGTTATCTGATAGATTCCTTGCTGTTGATCGTGGATTGTATGGAACTTCTGATCAGTTCCATGCTGCTGGTACATATGTACGTCAAGTTCCAGAACTTATTTCTATCGCACCTGTTGGTATCGTTAAGATTGAATCTGAATCATCTGATGTATCAATAATAAATGCTTCTGCTGGTGCAGTAACAGAGAGTGAGTATGAGCGTCAAATACAGACTCCAGTTAATACTTTATCTGATAGTAAGACTGAAATTGTAGTAAAACCACCTGAGACTGGTATTGTTGATCAGTATGAAGAGGTTGCTTTCCTTAGTGATCCTGTTGAACAGAGAAATGGTAATTTGGTTGATCTTACTGAACCATATACTGTTACTAAGAGAGATACTACTATAATTGAAGTTGTTAACCAAGTATTTGGTAGAGAAGTTCTACTAATTGGTGATTATATTATTGGTAATGTTGGTAGTACTATAGGAATGTATGACCAATCTGGTATTGATGTTGGAGCAGCTGGAGTTTCTGCTCTTACTATTGGTGAGATTGATAGAATATTTGCTTCTATGACAATTAAAGACTTCATCTTAAGATCACAGTCTAATTATACGCTTTCAGGTGACTACTTCAATCTTGGTAGACCAACTACCCAGAACCCAGTGGCCATCACTAGTTCCAGTGGAACTATTGGAGGAAATATTGTCGTACAAGACACAACTCATTGGCCATCTACTGGCTACATATTTACATCTGGTGGAACAGTTATACAGTACACTAGTAAAACTTCTACAACTTTTGAAGGATGTACACTCTACTCTGGACCTAATAGCATTGCTAATGGACAGGAGTTAGTTCCGTACAACCCTACATAACTCGTATAAATATAAATAACTTTGGCACAAAACACGTCGGTAAATTAAATGGCTGCTATTATATCTGATAAATTTAGGATTTTCAATGCGAAACAATTCCTTGAATCTCTCACTGAGGGTGCAACGGATGCTAGTGCGGAACGCTCTAGGATGTATTTCTTTGTGGGTAGACCACAACCGTGGAAAGCAAATCTCGAAATCCATTCTCAAAACGCTACAGCATTTGTAGTAGGACAAGAAGTGTATGTTGGTACTTACGGAAGCACTGCCTTTCGTGCGACAATAGCCGCAGTATATGACAATGCATTACTTCTTACCGACGTATTTGGAAGTAACGGTGTTAACTCTGTTCCTACTCTAGGATCTACTCTGAAAGGTAGAACTGGTGGATCAGGTGGATCTGACACTGGTGCAGAAGCAGTATCTGGCGTTTATCGTTATGCAACAGAGGATGTGCCACCTCTACCACTAGATAACGCAACAGAGAAAGTTAATCTTTATGATGAGATTATTGCAGCCAAGCGTGTTACTGGTGCTTATGCTCGTACAGTAATTCGTCGTTACAATTGGGACTTAGTTGCAAACCCTAAGTTCGATATGTGGAAACCTGACTACTCTGCTACTCCAGGTGGCGGTGGTCAAATAGGTAAGCAGACTGCTACAGGACAAGATAGCATCTCTACCGCAAAGTTTTATGTACTGAACTCCTCATACGAAGTATTCAAGTGTCTCTATAATGGAGAGAATCCTTCAAATGCTACTGGACAAAACGCTACTGAGGAACCAAGCACATCTGGTGCTAACTATGCTTCCGCAACAGGTCTTTATACAGAGACTACTGGTGCTGGATACATTTGGAAGTATATGTACACCATCCCAACTGATGATGTTTTGAAGTTCTTATCTTCTGACTTCATTCCTGTTGTGCTTTCTACAAACGCAACTCGTCAAGCAACTGAGGCTCTAGCAGTCGCTGGTGCTATTGATGTTGCTCTTATTGAGAATGCTGGATCAGGTCTTCCTGCTTCACAGACTCTATACACAAGTATTAAAGGTGACGGAACAGGTGGTAAGGTTAAATTCGCCACAGATGGTTCTGGAACTATCACATCTGCTGAGATCGAAGCACGTGGAACAGGTTATACCTATGCTAATGTTCTATTAGGAAATGGTAACTTATTCAGTAATGCTGGACTATCTAGTGCTGTAGCAACTGGTGCTTCTGCTAAAGGTGAAATAGAAGTAATTCTTCCTTCACAAGGTGGTCACGGTTCAGACTTCGAGACAGAACTTAATGGTAAGAGAGTTATGACGAATATTCGTCTAACTTATGCTGAGGGTTCTGGAGACTTCCCAGTAGATAACGACTTCCGTAGAATTGGTATTATTAAAGATCCATACAACTTCGGAACTACAACTTTCTCCACTGCTGATACATTAAGTGGATTGAAAGCAGTTAAGATTACAGGTGCGACTGCTGATTTCGTTCCTGATGAAGAAATTACTCAATCAACAGCAGCAGGTGGTACTGCTAAGGGTACTGTTGTTTCTTGGACATTAGATCAAGGTCAAACAACAACAGGTGTTCTTAAGTACATCCAAGTTAACGATGAACATACACACAATGGTGTTGTAGAAGATTTTGAGAGTAACGGTTCTAATGCTATTACTGGTGGTTTATCTGCTGCTAGTGGTAATGTTGATACTGGTTATAGTAACTCTCTATTAGGTTCTACATTCTCCAGTGGTCTTGCTAATCCTGAGATTGCAAATAACTCTGGTGATGTTATCTACATCGAGAACAGAAGACTAATTACTCGTGCTCCTGACCAGATCGAAGATATTAAACTAGTCATTGAGTTCTAAGCACTTCATTTACTTCGCTAAATACTAAGGACAAGATGCTAGTATTGGCGATAGTAAGATGCCACAAAAGACGAACTTAAATGTAAGCCCTTATTACGAGGACTTTGACGTAAACAAGAATTTTTATAAAATTCTATTTCGTCCTGGTTACTCTATACAGGGTCGAGAATTAACACAGGTTCAATCTATTCTTCAGAATCAGATTGAATCTTTTGGTAAGTATGCCTTTAAACAAGGTGAACTTGTCATACCTGGAGAGGTAGGTCTCAACACCAAATTGGATTACGTTAAACTATCTTCTGTTTCGGAAGTAGCAGTTAACGAGGGTGGAGAGATTGTTTATAAGAAATACGATATATCTCTATTAGTTGGACAACAACTGAAAGGGATAACTTCTGGTGTTGTAGGAACGATACTAGCAACGAAACTAGCAACAGAAGCATCAGCAGATACAGTCTTTGTTAATTATCTGAATAGTGGTAATTCTAATACTGAGTCTACTTTTAGACAAGGTGAGACTCTAGAAGTTGTTGATGGTGTCAATACTCCTTTACTCGTAGTAGGTACAGACGGTAGTGTACTTCCTACGAGTATTCAAGTAACTAACCCTGATACTAGCGAGGTTACTTCACTTGAAAGTCCTGCAATGGGATATGGTTCTGCTGTTAAAGTAGAAGAAGGTATTTACTTTATTAATGGTTATTTTGTTCGTAACGATTCTAATCTTCTTGTCATTGATGAATATTACGACAAACCATCTGCAAAGATTGGATTTACTATTGTTGAAGACATTATAACTCCTGAAGAAGATGCATCATTGTATGATAATTCAATAGGATCTTCTAATGCTACTGCACCTGGTGCTCATAGATTAAAGATTGGTCTTCAGTTAAAAGAATTTTCTCTTGATACAATTACAGATAAAAACTTCATAGAACTTCTTAGAGTTTCTAGAGGAGTTGTACAAAAGAAAGTATCTCCAACAGATTATAATCTATTAGAACAAACTCTTGCTCGTAGAACTTTTGATGAGAGTGGAGATTATGTAGTAGACAGTTTTGCTACTGACATAAGAGAATATACACAGAAAGATGGTAATCAGGGCATCTATGCTGCTGATGAATTTGGACTTTATAACGGATTATCTGCTGCTGATGCATCTAAGAAAATGGTTGCCAGTATTGGACCTGGTAAAGCATATATTAAAGGATATGAGATTGTTAATAAAGAAACCAAATATTTAACAGTCGATAAAGCAAAGGAAAGTGTTACTAGTGATAATGTAACATTAAAGACTAAAGGATTACCTACTTATAGTATAAACAATGTTTATGGAAGTGTTCCTCTTAACCAAGAAGGTTCTGATTTAACTTCATACCCAACAGTATTTTTATACTCTACATTTAATGATGGTAGTGTAGGTTTAAATGGTACAGAAGCAGCAACTGATCATAGACAGACTACTAATAAGAGAGGTTCTATACTATCTTCTAATGATGGTATAAAAACTATTACTATTCAAGTAACGAATACTACCAATACACTTGCTTCTGTAGATGATTCTAACTTCCAAAGTTTATTAGGAACTCTTTATTATATTAAAACTAGAGATGGTGCTAATTCTCCAACATCTACTAGTTCGATTAAATCATTAGCATTTGCTAAGGTTAATAAACCATTAATCAATCCTAACACCTCAGTATTCTACTTAGAGTTAACTGTTACTGGTAATAAGGATGAGATTGAAGCATTATTAACTGAGAGTGATCTAGGTGATCAGGGTAAGCAAAGAAAGATATTCCTTACATCTGCTAATGCTTCTGCTGATGTAGTTGCTGATCAAGCTCTAGGATTTATTGTAGATTATAGTGAAACTATTACTCCTGTAATAGGAACTGCTAAGCCTAGTAACTTTGTACTACAAGAAAGAGGATTAGGATTCAATTCTGATTCTGATATTGTTCTTTCTAAAGGACGTTTATCTCAAGGTGGTGCAGCATATAATACTACATTTGGATTCTCTTATTTTGATCCCGAATTCTATACTAAGATTATTCTTGAGAGACCAAGAACAGGTGGTACATTTGAAATAGGTAAATACATCTTTGGATTATCTAGTGATGCTTATGGTGTCATTGAAGGAGCATCTAATGGTGTTTATTCAACTGGAAAGATTCTCTTTATCAAAACACTTTCAGGAAAATTTGAATCTGGTGAAACTATTAAAGATGAAGCAGGAAATACAATAAAGATTGCTAAAGATAATACTATCTCTCATTTTGTAGTTCAGAAGAGAGGTCTTGGTTATAATGATGATTCTGAATTAACAATTAATGGTGTTGATTACGATAACTCTGTTATTACTATATCTAAGGATAATGATGGTAAGATCTATTCTTGTGATATTATCAATAGAACTGGATTAAATGTAACATATGCTCAACCTCCAGCAGTCACAGTTAAGAATGGACCAGGATCTGATCCAGGTGACGCTGCTGCTGTTGTTCCTGTACTTGTAAGAAATGCTGTAACAACTTATACACCACAGAATGTTAAGTCTGTTGGTTGTCAGTATGGATCTGGTGGTGCTAATAAATTTAGTGCTGATGTTGTGGTTGATGATAGATCCTTCTCAGATATTAAAGATGTAACAGAATATACATTCTTTGGTAGCAACGGATCCAATTTTATTGAATCCACTAGTTTTAGTGCAGATGCTTCAAAAGATTTACAACAAGGAGATATAGTTCAATTCTCTGATAGTAACAATGCTTTAGTTCGTGCAATAGTTCAATATGCAACTGAACCAAAAGGTGCTGCTAAAACTAGAGTATATCTAGATACTGTTCTTCCAGCAGATGTAAATAATACAAATATTGTTAGGTTACGTCCTAAAGTAGGTAACACTGCTGCTGGTACATTAATATATCCTACTGGTAGTAAGCAAGTACAGAAAATTTCTGCTGGTGGTAATGATACTAAGATTAAATATTTCTTCCGTAGAGATTTTGTTGCAGAGACATCTACTGGTGGTGGTTTAATTACTTTTGCTGCACAGTTGCCATTTGGTACACAAAGGTTTGTTTCATACAGTGAAGAAAATTATATAGTAACTGTACTAGATCCAGGTGGTGCTCCAGATATTGCTGCTGGAGATATTATATATCTTCCACCTGATAGTGTAGAAATTACTTCTGCTACTGATACTGCTAGTGGTTTGACATCTGGTAGTATTACATTACAATTAGCAGCGAATTATTTTGGTGGAGATCCAAATAATTATGGAACATTCCCTAAATTAAAACTAACTGCTACTCTTGAAGTTAGCAATGCTAAGCCTAGACTAAAGACATCAGTTAGCAATAAGAGAATTATTGTTGCTTCATCTGGTGATCGTGTTATTCCTTTCAGAGGAACTGACTATGATACTGAGGTAATTGAAATTCTATCTTATGCAGATGCATATAAACTAAGATATGTTTATGAAGGAACTTCATCACAACCGCCTGAAGTCGATAGTGCTGGTAATCTTATTGTTGGTACTGACGTTACTAACAGGTTTACCTTCGACAATGGTCAAAGAGATACGGTTTACGACGTTTCTAGAATCGTTATTAAACCAGGAGCACAAGCAACAACAGGACAATTAGTAATTGGTTTCGATTATTTTGAACAATCACAAGGTGACTTCTGTACTATTGATAGTTATCTACATGAAGCAGGTGTTCCTGAAGATGAGATACCTACTTTCGATTCTAATGTTCATGGAATGGTTGAACTTAAGAACGTACTTGATTTTAGACCTAAAGTAGATAGTACTACTATTATTGCTGGTTATCAGGATGTATCTTCTCTAGCAGATACTAGTGGAGCATTCTCTGGTGCTGGTGCTGTTGTTACATCTACTCCTGCTCCAGATAGTAATTTAGAATTTACATTCTCATTTAGTACTGTTCAATACTTAGATCGTATTGATGGTATATTCCTTAATAAAAAAGGTGAGTTTGTTATCAAGCAAGGTAACTCTTCACTCAACCCATCTAAACCAGATCCTATTGCAGATGCGGTTCCTCTATTCTATGCTTATATTCCTGCATATACTAAGACAACTAAAGATGTAAGAATAACTCCTGTTGATAACAAGCGTTATACAATGCGTGATATTGGTAAGTTGGAGAAGCGTGTTGAGAGATTAGAGTTCTATACAACACTAAGCATTCTTGAGCAACAAGCATTAAATATGCAGATCAAGGATGAAATAGGACTTGATAGATTTAAGAGTGGATTCTTTGTTGATAATTTTGAAACACATGGATTAGGTAATTTAACATCTTTAGATTATCAGTGTGCTATAGATAGTCAACAGTCAGTATTACGTCCACAATCCAAAGAAGATTCTGTATCTTTAGAAGAGGTTAACTCAAGAGAAGATCAGAGAGCAGTTTCTGGTTATAAGAAGTCTGGTGATATTATTACACTTCCATATACATCATTATCTTTATTAGGAAATGATTTTGCATCTAAGACAATAAATCCAAATCCATTTGTTGTTCTTCAATATGTTGGAGATAGTGTTATTTCTCCAGCAATAGATCAATGGTATGATCAGAGTATCGAACCATTAGTTGTTGATACAAATACTAATCTTTATAGTATATTCCTTGCTAAGGATCATGTTAGTGAGAGTTTCTCTAGTCTATACAATTCATTTGTATGTAACTGGGTTGGAACATCACCATCATTTACTGCTATTAATTCATTAGGTGAGGTTGCTTCACAACAAGCTGCTGCTTCTGTTGATTCAGCATCTGTTGCAAGTTCTTCTAATGTAAGTCCTCAGAATAATGAAGTTGGTAAGGGTATTCAAACTAAGACTGTTGATGGAAAGATTGTATCTACTGCACTTCAGTTCTTTGCTAGAAGTCAAGCAATTAAGTTTGTTGTTAATAGATTAAAACCAAATACTAAGATTAATGTTTTCTTAGAAGGTAGAAATGTTAATCGTTGGGTTAACCCTGACCTTAGATTTACTGGTACTGCTGGTAACTCACCATCTGCATTTAATGGAGATGTTATTACAGACAATAATGGTAATGCTAGTGGTATAATTTTACTTCCTGCTGGACAACCACCAAGAGAGAATGCAACTTGGAGTGGTGATGTTGATACTGTATCTTATGATACTGTTGCAGAAGAGATTCGTGTAACAACTGGTATCAAGACATTTAGATTTACATCTAGTGATATTGATGCTGATAAGTCAACTGTTGATACATATGCAGAAGTTAAGTACTATGCAACTGGTATTCTTCCAGAGAATCCATCAAGTATTGTCTCTACTAGACCAGCATACTTCAAAGCAAATGAAGGTGTTCAAATAATAGACAATAATACAGATAATCCAGTAAGACCCAATCCTCTTGCTCAGACATTTAAAGTTGAGAACTTTGATGGTGGTGTATTTGTAACTGGTGCTGATTTATACTTCAGTAAGAAGAGTAATGATATTCCAGTTAAAGTTTATGTAAGTAATGTTGATAGTGATAAACCAGGAAAGAATGTTGTTCCTGGAACAGAAAAAGTTTTAGCACCTAGTACATATCTTAAAGTTTATACTAATGGAAATGTTAGTGTTACTAAAGGAGAAAGTGCAACTGGTGCAAGTTCTTCTGCTAGTGGTCCAATTCAGAAAGTTATTGATAGAAATGGTGTTGATCTAGTTGCAACTGCATCTGGTGTATACACATTAACTAATGAGCAATGTTATACTCTTGTTCTTAGTAATCATAATGGTAAAGCATTCAAACAGAATGAAGATTTAACTATACCTTCAGTTACATTAGCAAATAATACTAATGCTACTGAATTGAAATTAACTATTGCTAAGGATAGTGGTAAGTTATCTGATATTAAGGTAACTGCCGTTGGTCAAAATTATGATAGTGCTTTATTAACTATTGAGAGTCCTCAATTACCTGGTGGATCTACTGCTACTGCAAGCATATTTGTATCAGGAGGTAAAGTCTATAATACAGAAGTACTACTTCCAGGTTATGGATATACTGAAGCACCATCAGTTGTTGTTAAAGGTATTGGTAATGGAGCAGGTGGATGTGAAATAGTAACTGCTATTGAAATAGATACTCCTGCTGTAAGAATGGGTGTAGCAACAGATCAGACTGGTGTTACTAATTCAACAACTCCAACATACTTTGCATTTGACTATCCAGTATATCTAGAAAATGATACTGAGTATGCTATTGCAATTGAAACAGATTCAATAGATTATGAATTATGGGCATCTAAATTAGGTGATACTGATGTTTCTACAAGTACAGTTATTACTTCTCAACCATCATTAGGTTCTGTATATAAATCACAAAACGTAGATAACTGGACAGAAGATATATTTGAAGATCTTAAGTTTAAGTTATATCGTGCTGAGTTTATTATTACTAGACCAGCAGAATTGTTACTTAAGAATGGTAATCTAGGATATACACTACTAAGTGAAAATCCATTTGAAACTAATGCTAGTGCTGCAACTTCAGCAACTTCTAAGTTATTCAAGAATAACAATAAGATTATCAAAGTTAATCACAGAGATAATGGTTTTGAAGATACTGGAAAATCATATGTATTCTATAGGTCTGCAACAGAAGTAGCAGGTATTACCGCAGATAATCTTAACACTAATTTATTCCAAACAGATAATGGAGGTGTTGATAGTTACACTATTACTAGTGCTTCTCAAGCATCAGGTAACGCTATAGGTGGTGGAACTACTACTTATGCATCTCATAATAGAAAGTATGAGATACTATATCCACAAGTTCAATATTTAACTACAGGTGGAACTAAAATAGAAACATCTGTTAAAACAACTAATGTAGTTCCAGTTGATTCTAGTACAACTAACTATGTTTCATATTCAAGATCTAGTGATTATGAGAAGACATTCTTAAATGAACCACATTATTTCACAAATCAGAAGTTTATTGCTTCTAAGATTAATGAAACAATGAATAGTTTGAGTGAATCTTTAACTTATAAATTACTTCTTACGTCTACTGTGTCTCATTTGAGTCCAGTTGTGGATCTTTCATCTTCATCTGTTAAGACAGTTTCTAATAGAGTTGAAAATGGAAGTGGTAAAGAAGATAGGTTTGGTAGAAAAGATCAGATACTAGAATTCTATCCAATATACAAATTCAATCTTACTGGTAATGGCGGTACTGCTATAACAAGTAATCAAACAATTACAGGTGATTCTTCAAAAGCATCTGGTACTATTGCAGCAGTAAATTCAAGTGAAGTAGTTGTAAGAGTTAAAACTAGTCAGTATTTCCAGAAAGGAGAACGTATTCGTTTAAGTGTTCAGAGTACAGTGACAGATAATAATACTGTTACAGTTAATTCTTATCCTCAAGAAGTTATTACATCTATTGCTGATGAAGCAACTATAGTTGCACGTAATCCTAGTGTTATAACTGAGGTATATGATAGTCCAAGTTACGGTATACTTGGTACAAGTCAACAGTGGGATTCTAATAGTAAGGAACTTACTGTAAGAACTGATACACAACCAATCAATGATAACTTTACTGCTAGAATAATAGATAGTGCTGATTATAATAGAAATGCAACTATTGCTAGTCAGACTCCTGATATATTCCGTGTTGGAGATATAATTAAATATCCAAATCAAGTAGATGATGAAGCATATTACTTAGAAGTTGGTAAAGTGAGTTATACTAATGGTTTAGATTTCATTCCTGAGAATACTTCTAAGAATGGATCATCTATTGCTAAGTATGTTACTAAGGAAATTGGAATTAGTAATCCAGCAACAAATGTCAATGTTAAATTGACAGTTAATGTTAAAGATATTTCAAATGTTGAAGTTCTTTATAGAACTAAGAAGGCATCAAGTCAAGAAAACTTTGAAGATATTGATTGGCAGTATTTCAATGGTACAGGTGTACCAGATCAGAGTGAAGTTGCTACTAGTGAGAATACAATATCTGGTGTTGTAGAGAAACAATCTTCTTATCAAGAACTAAGTTACAGTGCTTCAGACATTGCTGAATTCTCTTCATTTGCTGTTAAAGTTGTAATGAAATCTGTTGATCCAGCATATGTGTCTAAGATTCAGGATCTTAGGGCAGTAGCATCATTCTAAACTCCGCGAATGGATTATCTTAAGGTAAGTGGTCATGACGGTCTTGTAAGAGACCAAAACACAGGTGCTATCTTGAATCGTGACAGTTCTGCTATAGAGGCAAGACGTAAAACGCGGAACTTCAATTCCGCGTTTGAAGACATAAATAAGTTGAAAGAAGAAATTCTTGAGATCAAATCCCTGTTGCGAGAGTTAGTATCAAATGCCAGCAATTAATGTAGCGAGAACCGACACCTTTGAGAGTCAAAGGCAAAAAATTAATACAATCAGTTCTCAGATATTTTCTGTTACTTCAGGAGGGTCAAACCTCTCAACAGGACTACTGAGATTAGGAGATGGAACTGTCGCAGCTCCTTCTTTAGCTTTTACAAATGACACTCAGTTAGGTGTCTATAGACCTTCTGCTGGAGTATTTGGTTTTGCCCATGCCAGTAAAAAAATAGCAGATCTATCTGCTGTTTCGACAAAGTATTATCGAAATTTTGTTATTGAGAAGAATAGTCTTGATAGTCTGTTTGTTTCTATTCTTACACCAGGTGAAAACTATGATGGTGGTACGTATGCTAGTGTTCCTGCTTTAGGTGGTACTGGTGACGGTGGATTATTAAGTATTGAAGTTGATGGATTTAGTGGAGCAATAACCAATCAGGGATCTGGATATACTCCTGGTGTTTATCAGAACATAGCATTAATTGGTGGAACTGGTAGTGGAGCATTATTCGACTTTACTATTCCTGAAGTATCAGGTTCTATAACAAATGGTGGTGATAACTATACACCTGGTACTTACAGTAATATTTCTATCACAGGTGGTAGTGGTACAAACTTAACAGGAACATTTGTAGTTGATGGTATTGAGGGTACATTAACTGCTGGTTCAAACTATCCAAATGGTACTTGGAGAAGTATTCCTGTAACAGGTGGTAGTGGTACAAATGGTCTTGTTAACTTAGTTGTACAAAATGGTGCTATTCAGGATTTCACTGGGGGAGTTGGAGCAAGTGTCTGGGTATCTGGTACAGGATTTGCAGTAAACGATACAATTTCTGCTACGATTGATGTTGCTGGCACACAAACATTTGTAGTAAAAGCTGCTAGTGGCAAATATTATCTTGATGGATCTCAAATTGATAATTTCAATTTATTAAAAGGTAAGACATATGTCTTCGATTTGAATGATAGTACTGCTGCTGGTCACCCATTATTCTTCTCTACAACACAGGATGATGCTGCGAGTATTAGTACAGATGGAATTACATACACATTAGATGGTTCTAATGTATCTACAACAGATTGGCTTGCTAATTTTACAACTGCTACGACTAGACAAATAACTTGGGCGGTTCCTGCTGCTCCTGTAACAGATAATCTTTATGTTAGTTGTTCTCTCCATAATAATATGGGAGGAGGTGTTACTTTAACTGATGCATCTAATGGTTCTGGATTCCAATATGTTATTACAAAGGTTCCAGGTAAAATTAGTGAAGTTAATATTACTAATTCTGGTGAAAACTATACTTCTGGTGATGCTTGTGGTGTAACAGCTACAGATTTGATGAATGCAAGTGCTGTTGGTGCTGGTGTAACAGGTTCTGGATTTGTATACACATTGGGCGGTGCAACAATGGGTGCTGTCCAAACTCTTGATAATATTCCCAACTACGGTAGCGGATACACTGGAGGAGACGTTCTAACGCTTCCAGCAGCGGTTACAAACGTGTCTACTATTACTAGAGGTGAATTAGACTTTACAGGTGTTAACTTCGTTTCTAACGCTGGTATACAGACTCTTACATGGAGTGGTATTGCAGCAGGAACATCAACTCAAACATTTACAAACATAAGTCCTACTGGAGGTGCTGGTAGTGGTGCTGTTGTTAGTGTTGAAGTTTTGTATGCTGGAGGTAATGCATCATATAATGCTGTAACAGTTACCAATATTGGTTCAGGATATTCTCCATCAGATCAACTTGTTGTTGCAGGTAACTTAGTTGGTGGTGTTAGTCCAAATAACGACTTAACTATTTCCGTTCAAACAGTTGAACCAGGCAACCCACAGATTACTGTTGCTGATACAACAGGAGTTATGGTTGGTGATACTGTTGACATTGTTCCAAATATTAATAATCCAGGTCAAGTAGCAGCAGGTACTGTTATTGCTTCTGTTGACAGTGGAACTCAATTTACTTTAAGTATTGCTCCACCAACTCCAGGTGCTGCTGATATTAAAGTTACAAACCAGAATCAATCACGAATTACTGTTCCTAGTACTGCTGGAATTGTACAAGGTATGATTGTTAATAAGGTAAGTGGTACAGGTGTACTAATTACTGGAACTACTGTTAACGCTATCAATAGTGCTACAGAATTAACGTTGTCAATTCAACCATCTGCACCAGGTCCAATAGTTGTTAACTTTGAACCTGAATTTGGTGCTGGTAGTGGATTTGCATATACCATTGATAAATTGGGTGTTATTAGTTCAGTTAGTGTTGCTGATGGAGGTAATGGATATACTATAGGAGATATACTACAGGTTTCTGCATTCGATCTTGTTCAACCAGAAACTTATACTGTAACTAATGGAGAAGTTTCTGTACTAACACCAACTGCTAATAATATTGCAGATTCAGCATATTCTGTAGGAGATAATATCAGAGATGCTGGTGGATCTGTTGTTGCTACAACAATTACAACATCCACAACGGTAGCGGCTGCTTCTGATGGAAATTATACTGGTGTTGCATCTACAAGTAGTGGAAATGGTGTTGATGCTACCTTCGATGTTAGTCGTAATAATTCTGGAGCAGTACTATCTGCTGTAATATCTACATCTTCTCCTGGTAGTTTTTACGCAGCAAATGATACTATAACTATTGCTGGTAACCTAGTTGGTGGTGCAGCTCCTGCTGATAATATTGTATTAACAGTTAGTAGCGTTGGTAATGCTCAGAGTGCTGTTGTTATTAGAAAAATTGTTGCTAATGGTGGATTCATACAGAAGATAATTTGTGATAAATTATCAATTGAAGCTGGTGATTATCTTGTAAAAGATGTTGGTAATCCAACTACAGGTGACAAACTTTCTACAGTTGAAGATGAATATCGTTTCTATATTGATAAAGGAGATGGAAATGGTGTTCAATATAAACCTGATGCAGTATTCTATGCTGGTAACAGTTATAAGTTTGATTTAAGTTCAGGAACTTTAGGTGGTCACGTATTCTCTCTATCGAAGTTTAGAGATGGTCAGTGGGGTCCTAGCAGATTTGAAAATATATCTACAACTGTAGCAACTACAACGAAACAAATAACTGTTGCTTCTACTAGTGGAATTTTGGAAGGCATGGTTGTCACTAAAGTTAGTGGTGATGGTATTATTCCTTCTACAACTGTTGTTGCTTCTGTTGATAGTGGTACACAATTAACTCTTAGTGAAAGTCCAACAACTGCTGGTGCTGTTGTTCTTAACATATATGGTGCTGAATATACCACTGGTGTAACAAGAGAGGGAAATAGTTTAACTATTAAGGTAACAGAAACTACCCCAACTCTTTACTACTATTGTGCTACTGAACAAGCTTCACATGCTAATGAAGGTGGTTTAGATAATGACGAAGCACAAATTACAATTAATACAACTAACCCTAAGACATTTGGTAGTGGATTCCAATTACAAGTTACTGATGTTGTTGTACAAGAAATTATTAAGGGTGATGTATTAACAGGTTCTTTCAATGCTGTAGATTTACAAAGTACAACAGGTACTATTGTAACAGGTATTATAAACACCTTAAGTTCTGATGCTGCAACATTAACCACTGCTGCTATTCCATCAATTACTTCTGCAACTCCAATAACAATTGCAGTTGATGATCCTGCTTCTCATGATATTACTCTAACATCTAAGAATGTTAAATTTGGAACTACTTGGAGTACTATAGTTGATTCTGGAGATACTACTATTAGTGGTTTCTTCAACTCACCTGATATAAGAGCTGGTGATAATCTTAAAATTCTTGCTGCCGATTCATCTATTAATTCTCTTGCTGGTTATGATATTAAACTAGTACCTGATACAGGAAGGATTGTTGATGCATCTGCTGTTACTGCTCTTGCAGTTCCTTCTGGTGATACAGCGGCTAGACCAACAGCAGGTATTGTTAAGAATGGTTGTATTAGATACAACACTGATTCTAATTCTTATGAGGGTTATAATCAAAACACAACATCTTGGGCATCTCTTGGAGGTGTAAGAGACCTTGATGGAAACACATATCTATTGGCAGAAGAAACAGTTGGTGCTAATGATAACACTCACTGGTTCATTAACGATAATGTTAACTCTATTCGTATTTCTCCAAATTACGTAGAGTTTGTTAATACTAAGAAATTACGTTCAATTAATACTACTGCACCTGCATTTACAGAATGGGCTGCTAATACTCCATATGCGGTTGATGATTATGTTAAGTATAAGAACAACCTTTATAAGGTAACAACTGCTGGTACATCTGCTACTTCAGGTAACGAACCAACTCATACATCTGGTAGTTTGGCAAACGGTACTACTGTTATGTTATGGGATAGATTGGCGGTGGCTGATTTAACCTTTGAAGATATTAACCTCGTTAAGATTGGTCCTAATAACAGTACAACTGCTCTTAGTATCAATGATGATCTTAGATTCTCTGGTAATAAAATTTCTACAGATACTAATGATTTAATCATTCAACCTAATGCTGGTAAGAAAGTTGTTGTTAATACAAATACAACCTTTGCTGTTCCTTCTGGAACTACAGCAGAAAGAGGTACACCAGTTCAAGGATCTCTACGTTATAACACTACTACTTCACAGTACGAAGGTTATGATGGAACTAACTGGGGTTCTTTGGGTGGTGTAAGAGACGTTGATCAGAATACATATATTATTCCAGAACTATCTGCTGGATCTAATGAGAATACTTTATTCTTCTATAATGATGGTTCTGAGTCTATGCGACTCACTACTAGTGCATTAGATTTCTATGCTGTAGATACTATTAGAAGTCAGACTTCTGATGAGTTTGAAATTACAGCATCTATGATGACATTTGATAGTGCTGCAACTACCCTAGATAATACTCAGGCAGCTAAGACATTCTTATACACCAGTAAGCAAAACTTTGATATTGGTGTTGCTAGTGGTATCTACACTGAACCAGTTCTTAGACTTGATTATCTTGGTGATGTTTATCTAAATACTGGATTTGGTACAGGTAACTATAATGGGGTTAAGATCTTTGATAGTGATCTTAAGGACTTTGAACTTGCAGATGCAAAGATCAAAACCGATGTAGTACAAATGGTCAAGGGATCAATTAACGTTGGTAACACTGACATTTATGAAGTTGCAACAGAAAAAGGTGCAAAGGTTGTTATAGTTGCTGAAAATACCAATACTAATCATAAGGAATTTGTTGAATTTGGTGTTACTGATGATGGAGCAAATGTTTACCATTCTGAATATGGTAATCTACAAACTAGCGGTAAATTAATTGATTCTACTTTTGAATATACTGCACAAAACAAAGTTAGATTAAACTTTAGTCTAGCATCTGCTGTTACTAACACACATACTGTTAAGGTAACTATCGTATCCAACATTACCAAGAAATAAAAATGGCAACAACACTAGACAAATTTGATTCTCAAGGTGGATTTTCATTAGACAAGACTACAGTCATAGATGAAAATAAGAACGCTAAGAATTTTAATACTTTAGAAGTAAAGAATCGTTATTACGAAGATAGTCATCATGTAGAATATATTCTTCGAGGTATTAATACAGCAGTATTGCAATTAGATAATGTTGGAACACAGATAACTTTAGCAAATAATACTCTTAGTTTTATTGATGGACACTTCATTGCTGTCAATCCAGCAGGTACTGTTCACACAGGAAAGTTAGAAACTGCTGTTAAATGTGATAATCTTGGAGCAGTTAGTATCTTATCAACATTTGAAACAGTTATTAAAGATGATATCCCACAAGGAGAGACGTGGAGTATAGTTCCACAGGGAGCATCAAACAGATTTAGTTACTCAACTACAAGGGCTGGTACTACACAAACAATTAAATGGGCTGTATGCACTAAGGTTCACACTATTGCTTGGTCTTAATGCTAAATATAGTTTAGGATAAACGACGGCCTAATAGGAAGCACCATGAGTTTGCATATTAATTCCGATAAAGAGAAGTTTAGGGGTGTCAACCCGAAACTTATCGGTGATAATGAATTAACAATTAGAGGGGGTACAGGAGCTCTAGAAAGAGAGATTCTTCGTACAGAACTCGATACAGCAACTGGATTACCTCGTGTAGGTATTAATAGAACTGGACAAAGAATTAATAATATTGACATCACTAATGGTGGTGCTGGTTATACTACGCAACCGTCCGTAACCGTTGCTCCTCCTGGTACTGCTGACGGAATTACCGCACTTGCTTCCGCGTTTATTTTTAATGGTAAAGTCGTTTCTATTGCAGTTAATAATCCAGGTATGGGTTATACAACTGCTCCCACAGTAACTATAAGCGGTGGAGGCGGTGCTGGTGCTACTGCTACTGCTGTTCTTGACACGGTTGATTACGAACTTGACATCAACGGTGCTATTAGAACGTCTACATCTATCATCTCTGATACTGCTAGAATTCTAAACCTTGATATTGATAACTTCGTTACTCCTAACGCTGCATTAAGGGGACCTAACTTAAAGACTTATCAAAATAATACTGGTACTCCTTGGGCTCCTAACGTTATTATCCAGAAGGATTCCTATAGATATTTTGGTGCTAATGTTTATCAAGCAATTAATGCTGGACAAACAGGTAGTGATGCTCCAACACACGTTGATGGAATCGTAAAAAATGGTGAGGTTGATCTAAAACATATTGGTTTCCACGTCGTAGACCAATTAGAATATAAGTATGGAGAAACTGGAGAAGCTGGTATATTCCCAAGATCTATTACACCTCTATTAGGTGACAGATCAGACAAGATTGCTACTACAGAATACGTCCTTAACCTAGCAACGAATGACGTTGGTGGTCGTATTTACGTTTCATCACAGATTGGTTCTGACCTAAACGATGGTCGATCTGCGGTAAACCCAGTAAGAACTATTAAAAAAGCATGTCAGTTAGCATGGGCAACACCTGGTGTTAAAGAAACTGTTATTGTTTCAGGTGGAGACTATGTAGAAGACAACCCAATATCAATTCCACCAGATGCATCAATCGTTGGTGACAACTTACGTTTGGTTATTATCCGTCCTTCAAATCCAGGTAAGCACGTATTTAAGTTTGGTGATAAGAACTATGTTATTGGTGTAACTTTCAGAGACCAGATTGATTCTAATGGCGACCCAGTTGCTACTTGGGATTACGCAATGGTCTTTGATGACAAACAGCGTGTTTGTATTGATGTTGATGCTAATGGTGATTTTGGTACGAGTTATCCTATAGGTCACCAAATCTTTGGACCAGATCAGTTCCGTGTTACATTCCAGCAGAACACAGGTCTTTCTGCTCTACAAAACAACTTAGAAGTGGTTGGTGTTAACACTGGTGCTAGAGCAAAAATAATTGCTGTTAATTTTGCAACTACTATAGGTGCTAGTGCATATATTAATGGTACAATTGATGTTAACCTAACAAGTGGTTCCTTTGTTGAAGGTGAACGATTTGAGTACATAACATCTGCTGGTACTGGTGGTGCTATCAGTCTTAATATTTCACAGGCTGCTGGTAGTAATAAATTAAGATTTACACAAGATCCAGGTTCATTAATTCCTGCTGGTACATACGTTTTCCTCGATGATACTAACGATACTAACTTTACTCAAGGTTATTATCAAGTAATAGCAATTGATAATACCAATGCTGGATCAGGATATTGGGATGTAACATTTGTTCCTATTCTTAATGCTCCTACTTGGGATACTTCAAGTGCTAGTTCCTTTACTATTAACGCAGCAACACCACAAATTGAAACGGTTGACACTACTGCTATTAAATCAATCAGGGCAGAAGGTGAAGTTGTATCTGTAGATGAGGATTATGTTGCATCATTACCTATCTCTAGAATTGACTTCTCACAACAAGGAGATGCTTCTATAGCACAAGGTGGTTTCCAAAGTTCACAGTTTGGTAATGCTGAGGATGTAGGTGGTATTATATTCTACACTAATGCTCTTGTTGGTAGAACAAATACACACGAGTTTAAAGATGGTCAAGAAATCCTGATAGAAGGTCTTCCCACTTCAGGTCCAGACTTATCAGAATTAAATGGTAAGCAAAGAATTTATAAAGTCTTAGAAGATAATGATGGTCGTTGCAGACGATTTGTAATACCTAAGAAGATGCCAGCGGTTGTTGATGCTAACCTCAATCCTGGTCAATTTGCAAAGGTCAAAACATATTCTAAGACTGTTACATTATCACTATTAAACTCCCCAAACAGTTTCCCTATAGCAACTCCTGTTAATAGAAGGTATCAGGATGCTTCTTTATTGATTAGAAATAACAGAGAGTATATCGCAGAAGAAGCAGTTGGTAGACTTAACTCACAATTTGCTAAGAGTTATTTTGCTGCATATGAAATTGGTGGTACAGCATCTGCAAACTACACACCAACAAATGCAACCTATGATCCTGCAACTGGTGATTTAGTATTTACATTAAATGGTCACTCATTTACAGAAGGAACAGGTATTAGAATTGCTGATGATGGGTTAACCTTCACCTGTGCAATGGATAATAATGCTACTGAGCACGCATATCCTAGATCAACAGACCCTGCTAGTTCAAAAGCATTACCAGTTACAGCAACAACTACAAATACATTTACTGTTAATGTTGGTGTATCACCTGCAAACCAAGAATGGACACCTACTGCTGCTACTTACGATCCTGCAACTGGAGATTTAACATTAACACTTGGAACACATTCCTTATCAACTGGTGAGAGTATTACTATTGATAATGATTCATTGCATTTCAAATGTGCAATGGATGGTAATCAGGTTACTAAGAAATATCCTCGTGCATTAAAAGATCAAGCTTCTGGTAGATCCCTTGCAATTACTGGTACTACAGCAAGTAGTGTTACTGTTAACGTAGGTGCTGCTGGTACTAATAGAGATTTCACAGCAACTGGTGCTACCTATGATCCTGCTACAGGTGTCATGGTATTGACAGTTGGACAACACGGAGTTCGTGTTGGTGATAGCGTCATGATAGACAATGATGCATTAACCTTTACTTGTGCTATGGATGGTCATGCTACTAAGCATAGTTATCCTAGATTAGATATTGACCCTACTTCTGGTCAAGCAATTGAAGTTACAGCAGTTGGAGAGACACAACATACAGTAACTAATGCAACATATACTCCTGCAACAGGTGTTTTACAATTAACTGTTTCTGGTCATGGATTTAGTAATGGAGATTATGTTAAACTTGAAGATGATTCATTAAGACTTACTTGTGCATTAGATAGTAATGGTTCTAATCATGATTATCCTCGTGCTGGATATGATAGAGCAAGTGGAAGATGGTTACAGATTGGTAATATAACCACAAATACATTTGATATTAACGTTGGTATATCTCAGGATACTTCAACTCATACATTTGTTTCTGCTGTATCTAATGGATTAAGGAGACAAGACGGTACTTTAACAGTTAATGTTGGAACTACACCACAGGTAACATACACACCAACCAATGCTTCTTACACAGCATCTACTGGTAATATGGTTCTTACTCTTGGTGGACATAATTTACAAGTTGGAGATAACATCAAACTTGCTGATGGTGCTCTAACATTCAGTTGTGCAATGGATGGCAATACTGCTAATAAGAGTTATCCAAGAACAAACATTGATACTCATACAGCAACTAACGCTGCATACAATCCTTCAACTGGTCTACTAACATTAACAACTCCTAATCATGGAATGTCAAATGGGGATCTTATTAAGATTGATGATAACTCATTAACATTCACTTGTTTAGAAGATAACAATGGATCAAACCATACTTATCCAAGAGCAACTGACCCAATTAGCGGTCATTGGATTCCTGTACAGAATGTAACTCTTAACACATATACAATTCAAGTTCTTGATACAGTTCCTTCTACAAACCAGACTACTCATGCATTTGTATCTGCTGTTGCTGATGGAATTAAACAGAAGAGAGATAGAGCATATGATTCTTCTCTAGAAGTTATTGCTGTTGGTAGTTCTGCACACACTGTATCAGGTGCTACTTACAACCCTTCAACAGGTGTAATGCAGTTAACCATTAACAATCATGGATTCTCTAATGGTGATAGAATTAAGTTAGGAAATAATTCTCTTACATTCACTTGTGGTTTAGATAGTAATGCAACTCAACATTCATATCCAAGAACTTCAGACCCTGCTGGTGGTGGAGATTGGTTAGCAATATCACAAGTTGCTACAAATACATTTGAAGTTAATGTAGGTGCATCAAGTGATACATCAGCACATTCATTTGTTTCTTCTGTTACTGGTGGATTAACTCATCAAGATGGGACAGTTACTATTAACGTAGGTCCATCTCCATCTGTAGAGTACACACCAACTAACGCTACATATGATCCTGCTACTGGTCTTCTTGAGATGACCATTGGTACTCATAATTTAAACACTGGACAAAGTGTTAAACTTACCAATGAAGGAATTACATTTACATGTGCAACAGATAGTAATGCTACACAGCACTCTTATCCTCGTGCAAATGGTCAAGGTGGTGCTACTGGTGATGATCCAGCATACAATACATCTGTTGCTATCACTGCAACTACAGCAACTACTATAACAGTTAACGTTGGTACATCTTCTGATACATCAGCACATACATACGTATCTGCTAATCAGGGATTTGTAGTTTCAGGTGGTAACTATTCACATACATTTGTTAGTGCTTCATCTGGTGGTGTTATTAGTGGTGGATCTTATGCTCATACCTTTATAAGTGGAGCTGCTAACGGAATTAAATTTAGACCAAGTACTGCCCATACATTTGTTACTGCTGACACAAACTGTGTTAAGAATAGACCTCAAGTTGCTCATACATTTGTAAGAGCTGCTTCAAATTGTCTATCTACTGGTGGTACAACATTCAAAGTATACTTGGGACAAACACCTGAAGTACACACTTATGTCAGTGGTGGTACTGTAGAATTTGGTGGTAGTTCATATAACATTACTAATTTTGTATATGATAATGCTGTAACTGGTATTGCTACTGTTACTGTATCTGCTGCTGTTCCAAACATTGCAGAAGATGCAACTATAAAACTTGATAGTATTTTAATGTCTTGTTCTTCTGGACAAAAGACATATCCATCATTTAGTCCTCCTACTTCTGGTAATAACAATCAACCTAATGGTGATGAGCAGTGTAAGCAAGACATTAGACATTTCCTTAATGCTCTTATAAGAGACTTAGAATATGGTTCTAACCATAACATTATAGAAGCTGCTAAGAAGTATATTGTTGGAGCAAAAGTAGAATATGTAGAGAATGAAATTATCCAAACTGTACGTGGTATAGAATATGCTAGAGAATTAGCAATCTATGCTATGTGTAACTGGCATACTGGTGACAATAGATTGACTACAGATCCTCTATATGTCGCAGAGCATACTGCTCTATCTCAGTATAGAGATACAACAATTATTAATACTACTGCTGGAAGTCCACGTTGTGATGATGTAAGAGCTGCTATTGATACTCTTGCATATCTCTTCGTAGATGTTCTATCAAATAATGCTGCTAACGTATACCTTGATGGTGCATACTTAATTGCACGTAACAAAGATCTCATTGCTGATCAGGTATTGTTAGATGTAGAGAAGAAATATCCTAATGCAAATCTATCTGATCTTAACCAGAGAAAATGTCGTAGAGACGTTGGTTTAATTCTTGGTGGATTGATTCGTGACCTTGTACTTGGTGGTAACTCTGGTATCGTTTCTAGAGCAGAGTTATACTTCACAGGAACGCAGTTAACTGGTATTGAGGCAGGAATGCTTGCTCAAACCATTTACGCTTATCAGAAGGTCAAAGAGTACGCAATCAACGCACTTTCTAACTGGACTGGATACGCTGGAACTCATACATTTGTTAGTGGTGTTTCTGGTGCAATTACTCCTAATGCTGGCGGTACTAAGACAGCAGCAACTGGAACAACTTACAATGCTGCTACTGGTGATCTAGTACTAGAGATTGGATCTCATAGTTTGACAACAAGTAACACTGTTCAGATTGCTGATGGTGGTGTTACATTTACTTGTGACTTGGATGCTAACTCCACAAACCATGCTTATCCTCGTGCTACCGACCCTGCATCTGGAGCAAACCTTGCTATTACTGCTGTTACAGGAACTACTATTACAGTTAATGTTGGTTCTTCTACTAACCTTCCTCATGTTGCAACAGCAAATGCTGCTACCTATACTGCTAACACTGGTAATTTAACAGTAACATTCCCAACTCCTACTAAGGCAGTTAAGACATCACATAGAATTGCATTTAGAGAAAATGCACTTAAGTTTACTTGTGACGTAGATAGTAATGCTACTGAGCACTCATATCCAAGAAGAGTTCCTGCTGATAAGAAAGCATACGGTAAATCACTTCCAATTACTAATGTATCAACTGCTGGTGGTAATACTACTGTTACATGTAACGTAGGTGCTGCTGGTACTGCTAGTGCTTCTACACACGCATTTGTAAGTGGATTAGCAAATGGTATTGTTATCGTTTACGATCAGGTTGTAACTACTTCTCCAATTCCTAAGTACGAAGATTGGAACATCACTCTATACACAGGTGGTACTCCTAAGTGTGCTAACATTGCTTCTTCTATTGCTACAGAGATGGATCTGTTAGAAGACATCTTAGATGGAACAATCCTTCCTGGTGCAACTACACAAACAACAGGTACTTTATACGATACTTCATTACTAGCAACATATCCTGATAGTTACATCTATGATGCTAACAATGTTAGGTCTGCTGTTCGTTCTGACTATGATGATTATCCAATTATTGAAGCATCTCCATATACACAGAACTCTTCTGTTATCTCCTTCTTAGGTGGTAATGGTGCATTCATTGATGGTGCTAAAGTTAAGCAACCTAACTGTCCGTTTACTGGACTAGAACTTGACGGTAGTGCTACTTATCCTAATCAGGGTAAGTCGATGGTTGCATCTGCATTCACGATTGTATCCTTCGGTGGTACTGGATATAAGATTATTAACGATGGTTATGTACAGTTAGTTTCTGTATTCGTTATCTTCTGTTCTGATGGTGTTCTTTGTGAGTCTGGTGGTTATGCATCTATCACTAACTCTGCTACTAACTTCGGTCAGTATGCATTAAGAGGTGTTGGATTTAGTGCTACTCCATACGTATTTGATATTGCAACTATCTCTAACGTATCTTCTACTCCTACTGGTAGAACAATACTTACAGTCAGTGGATTGGGAAGAGAACCACTAGAACACTATGTTGTTAAGATTAATGGTTATACCAATACTAATACTGAAATTGAATACTTCGTTGATGTAGTTTCAGCAGTTACCGTTGGTCCTCCTTTCTCTGCTCAGTTAACCATTGATGATGGTACTGGTGGTGGAATGGATCTGACTGATGTTGCTACTGGTCAGGCAGTATCTACAAGTGTATTACTTGGTAAGACTATTAACTTACACAGACCATCTATTGTTAACTCCTCATCTCATACATGGGAATTTGCTGGATCTGGTACTAACTACCTTGCTCTACCTGAGAACGGTGGTACTAAGATAGAGGCAAACGAACAGGTATCACAGAACTATGGTCGTGTATATGTCTCTGGTACTGACGAACTAGGAGACTTCAAGGTTGGTACATTCGCTAGAATTGAGAACAGAACTGGTAACATTACCTTTACTGGTACGGTTACGATCTCTGAAGTTGAATTCTTGAAACTAAAAGGTGGTGACGTTGTTGTTACTGGATTCGATGACTCCAACACATTGGGTGGTGCAAACGCATCTGACTCTAAACTACCTACTCAGAAGGCAGTTAAAGATTATATTACAAATAACTTAGGTCCATATATTAACAAACCCTACTCTACGAACGCTGTTCCTAGAGCATTGGTTGAACTAACAGACTCAGGTAAGATATCTGTTGACCAGATTCCTGCTTTGAGACCATTCAGTGTTTACACTGTTGCTGACGAACCAGAAAGATTAGCACTAGAAGGTGCTCTTGCTGGTGACATCGCTATCCAACAGGATACATCACAGTCATTCATCTTGAACAATGACCTAACAAGTCTATTCTTAGGATTTGCATTTGATTCTAACCTAGCATTTACTATCGGAGATATATTTGAAGGTAGTGTATCTGGTGGTCGTATTCAGTCTACAGAATACAGACAAGGTGTTGTTTATCAAATAAACGTTACTAACTCTGGTTCTGGATATACAGTTGCTCCTGCTGTCACAGTTTCAGGAGGTAATCCTGGTGGTGGTGCAGTTGCTGCTGCTGTTACATGTACTATTGCTAACGGTGAAGTTGTTACTGCTACTATTGTTGATTTTAATGGATTTGTTGGTGGTAAAGGATATACTACTGCTCCAACAATCACATTCGCTGCACCTCCAGGAGCTGGAACACAAGCACAAGGTAACTGCTTAATTGAAAGTAGATTGTATGGTACTATTGTTAACAAGCTTAAGATTGAAGATACTGATACATTCGATGATAGTACAACACCAACTGCTACAACAGTTAATATTAACCGTGTTGTAAACACATCTTCTTCTCTTGCTTCTAACTGGGTATCACTATCTACTAACCAAATTGCTGCTGCTGATATTACATCTGGTGTTATTGAAACAGATAGATTGGCATCAGGTGGTTCTGCTAACTCCTTCACATTCTTAAGAGGAGACCAGAACTATGCACTTGCAATGCAATCAATTAAAGGTGCAGAAAATAGATACTTTGCTCAGTTGTATTCACAGGCAACTAGTGGAACTAACTCATTAATATTCCAGACAAACCAGAATGCTCTGATTGGTCATGAAGTTAAGAACACTGTTAATGGAATACAGGCAAACACAAATATTACAGGTATTGTAACTGCTGGTGGATTAACCACAGTTTCAATTAACAACCCAGTTAACCAGACGATTGCTTCTGGTACTATTATTGAATTTGAAAGGGGTGCTTCTCCAGTAACCTTCGAGTCAACATATACTCAAGGTAACTTCGTTGATGACGTTATTATTTCTAATGCTGGTTCTGGATACACTAATGGTCAATACTATGATATACCACTAACAGGTGGATCTGGTACTGAACTAAAAGCAAATATAGTTGTATCTGGTAACGCAGTAAGTGATGTAACTGTAACCAACGGTGGTACAGGATATAGTGCTGACTTCTCAATTACAGTTGCTCCAACACAAATAGGTACTGGATCTGGTCTAGTATTAGAAGCTAAAGTAAGTACTGTTAACAGACAGTATGCTAACGTTGCTATTGACGTTCAGAGAGTTACAGATCAAACAATTTCTGCTGACCTCTACGGTACAATTGGTGTTTCTAGATATAAGAAATCACAATTTGATATTGGTTTAGCAGGTAATGGTTCTGTTGTACTTAAGACTGGTGCTGACAGTGGATTAGATGCTGACCTTCTTGATGGTGCTCAAGGTGCGTTCTATCTAAACTCTGGTAACCAGAACGCTGGTACATTACCAACTGATAGATTATCTGGTACATATAACATTAGTATTTCTGGTTCATCTCAGAATACAATTCGTTTGATAACAGGTACTAACAACCCTACATCAAACCCTGCTCCAAACAACTTCGTTGAAGGTGTTATCGCTAACACAGTATTCAACAGTGCTAACAGTCTTTCAGACGGTGGTACTAGAAACCTAGTAATGACTATCAGAAATGGTGGTTCTGGTTTCGATGCTACTTACGGTGGTATTAGACAACTTGCATTTACAGACAATGACAACATGTGGATCAGAGGTTCTGGTACAGGTGTTTCTACATTCGGTTCATGGGGTAAGGTTTGGACATCACTTAACGATGGTGTAGATTCAGATCTTGATGCTGACAGATTAGATAATAGACAAGGTGATTGGTATCAGAATGCTTACAACTTGAACTCTGGTATTATGTCTGATAACAGACTACCAGGATTCATTAGTCCTAGATCTTATCAAGATAGATTAGTAGTCAAGACATTTAATGGTGATGCTAAGTATCAGATCTATGTACAAGGTTTAATCCTTAACAGTTCACCATTCACACCAGGTAACCCAGTCAACCTATACAATGCTAACGCACAGGCAGTTGGTAGTTTCACAATTGATGCTATTACTATTAACGATGACGTTAATGATAATTTCAATGATTACAGTATTCTAATTGGTAGATTAACTTCTGGTAACTTTACTGGTGCTCTAACAATTGGTACTGCAAGTAACAGAGTTCCATTCCAAGACTTCACTATTGAAGATGATAACACCTTCGAGGTAACTAGACTTGAGAGTGATTCTGGTACTGCAAAACTAAGACTTGGTAGAAAGGATGGTCAGGCATCTAGTCCTGCTGTTTACTTCAACTCTTCTGCATCTGCTGCATCAAACTATAACGTTGCTTTGATTGCTGCTGGTGGTACTACAACTGATGGTTCTGGTACATTAGAAGTTAAAGTTGCTAATGCTGATGGTTTAGAAGTTAATGGTTCTACTGTATGGAACGCAGGTAACATTGTATTCCAAGTTAATAACATTGCTGATACTGCTGTTAAGAGAGATGGTTCAGGTAACTTCTCTGCTGGTACTATTACTGGTACATTATCAGGTGCTGCATCACTTAACGTATTGAAGACTGGTGATACCATGACTGGTTCATTGGCACTTGCTGGTGCATCTTCCAACTTAACTGTTGGTGGTACAGTTGGTGTTACTGGTATTACAACTCTAAGTAATGACTTAAATGTTGATGCTGGAGTTCTATTCGTTGATGCGAGTGCTAATAGAGTTGGTATTAACGTAGGTACTTCTCCTTCTGCTGCTCTAGATATTCGCAGTGATGAAGGTATATTACTTAAATCAGCAACCAATGCTCCTGCTACAGGTGCAAGAATTAGATTTACAGATGTTTCTGACTTCTCTCAAGTTGGTACTATTAGATACAATCATTCAGATTCACAATCACCTAACAGTGAGTATGGAAATACTTTCACAGTAGAAGGTACTGAATCAGAATTAGCGTTCCGTGTTGTTGGTGATATTATTGCATCTAGAAACTTAGGTGTTGGTATTAACCGTGAACCAGACTTCGCATTAGAAGTTGCTGGTACTGCAATGATTACTGGTACACTTAACATTGATCAGGATGATGATAACTCTGGTGCAAGAATAAACTTACGTGGTTCTTCTTCTTATAGAAACTTCAGAGTTAGTAACCAGACAGTAGGTAATCATTACTTTGCAATCCAAGCATCTACTGACAACGGTGGAACAACTTGGAATACTACACCAGCAATTGCTGTTGATGGTAGTAACAATAGAGTTTCTATTAACACTACTACAAACTCTGGTACTGATCCAAACAACAATACAAATAGAACTTATCAGTTAACCGTACAAGGTGATATGAACCTTAACGGTCAGTTCTTCCAGAACAATGCTGAGTTTGTTACTTCACGTTGGACAGAATCTTCTAACGGAACTGACATTCATAGAATGTCTAAGGTTGGTATCAATCAGGCAAACCCATCATACACATTAGATGTTGGTGGTACTGCTAACTTCAGAGGAATTGGTTATGTTAACGGAGACCAAATGTGGATTGATACTTATGGAATCTTTAAGTCTAACAGAAACACAGTCTCTGAAAACGTCACTATACCTGCTAACGTCAACTGCGTTAGTGCAGGTCCAATGACAATTGCAAACGGTTATACAGTCACTATAAATAGTGGTGGTAACTGGGCTATCGTATAAGGAAATAAAATGGCTGGAATATTAAAAGTAGACCAGATCCAAAACTCCGCAGGAGTTAATATAATGGATCTGCAAAACGATGAATTAAGAATATGGAATGGCAGTAGTTATTCTGCGATGACAACACCTGGTGCTTTAATTGGCATTCAAGTATATACATCACAGAATGGATCATGGTCATCTAGATCAACCTCTGGTGGATCTGGTACGTGGACAAAACCAGCTGGTTGCGGTCATGTATTAGTTTACGTCACTGGTGGAGGCGGTGGTTGTCGTTGTAATGACAATAACTATCGTGGTGCTGGTGGTGGCGGTGGTGCTACTGCAATTAAATATATTGATGTTTCTAGTGTAAACAGTGTCAACTACACATATGGTGGTGGAGGTGGATATGCTAGAAATGGTGGACGTGGAGGTTCAGGAGGATCTTCATCTTTTGGTTCATATTGTACTGCTTCTGGTGGTGCTGGTGGTTACACAGATAACCCATATGAAGGTGGAAGAGGAGGAGATGCTTCTGGTGGAGATATAAACTTACCTGGCGGACCTGGTGAAATGTCACACGGTTCCAACAGAGAAGGTTGTAGTGGATCTACATTCTGGCATAAGGCAGGATCAAACCATCATAACTCAAGTGATGGTGCTGAAAGTACTCATGGACAATGGGGTTCTGGTGGTGCTTATGGATATTATTCACAAAATGGACATGCACATAACAACGGCAACGGCGGTGCTGGTTGCGTAATAGTATGGGAGTATACCTAAAATGTATCAAGTACTTGTAAACAAAGAAAACGGAACTGTCCTTCAGTTCATAAAAGGTTCTCAGGATGAAAGGTTTGAGGTACACTCAAATTTCATGTGGGTTGAATGGCTAGGTGAAGTAGGTGCTGGTCAAGATATTGCTGACTTTACATATAATTTGGCATTGCAGCAAGTTCAAAAAATCGAACATTCTCCACCTGCTTATGATCTTGCTCGTAGAGTCGAGTACCCAGATATCGCAGAGCAGTTCGATAAACTTTGGCATGATATGGAACAAGGGGTAGTTCCTGGAAAAGATGGTCAGTGGTATCAATCTGTCGCTGCTGTCAAAGATAAATACCCTAAGTCATAAATAGAATTAATAAAGATAGGTAGTCATGTCTCAATTAACAGTTGGAACTGTTGTTACAGGTAATGCGTCACTTCAGACTCAAGGTTTGAAGTTGCCGTCTTTTGCCAGTGGCAGTAGACCTGCATCTCCTAATATAGGTCAGATGATTTGGAACTCTAGTGATGCGAAAGCACAGATTTGGAATGGTTCTGAATGGGATGACGTAGGAGGTGGTGTACCAGGAGCAACTAATGAGACAAGGGGTGCTTATCTGGTATCTGATGGAGAGAACGGAACTTTCTGGGCTTATCCTGGTATGAACAATGCTGTTTCTTCACCCTTAACAGGATTTAGATACAGAAGTTTAATTACACATGGTTACTTGGTTGCTGGATATAAAGGATCTAATCCTTGGAGAACAGTAAACAAAACTTGGCACGCTACAGACGTTACTTTCTACTGTGGTGAGCAAATTGATAGAGCACTAACATATGCTGACGTTACTTGGAGTGATTACTTTGGGTATGGTCATGGATGTGTTAACGCATTCACTGGATCATCAAACCATACATCTTCGATCAACCTCCATACTGGAATGAGACGAATGTTTGGTACATCAGGTAGTAACCCTGGTGGTGGTACATATTCACCTCACAACTACGGTTGGGAAGGAGATGACCCAAGAGGAATCATGGGTTATGGTACTGTTGGTGGTTGGAACATGCCTGTTAACAGAGACAGAAACTCATGTGCATCTGCACAAAAACAACAGCATGGATACAACTTGGGTGGAGGTAACTCTGCTGTAGGTAAGTTACACTTCCCTTCAGAGATCATGTATCAGGCAGGTAACTCACCTTCTGGTAATGATCATACTGCTTCATGTGCTGATGAAGATAGAACATGGGCTTCATTCTCAGGTAACAGATATTACTGTGATCATTCTAACGATAGTTGGGGTAACTGGTCTTCATCTGCTGCTCCTGATGGAGTTTGTAAACCGCTACCTTCTAAGTGGGGTCACTTCTACTGTGGTACTGGTAACAACGTTACAACTCCTTGGACTAAGTACAATGGTTCTTCAGGATCTGGTATTAAGAATGGATCTAAGGTTCGTTCTTACGGAGAAGAGAACATGATGATGGGTCAGGACTGGGGTTATATGATGGGACAATATGACGGTCAGCAGAACAACCATACTACTAAGTGGGATTATTCAACTGACGTTGAGACTAATATGGGTGCAACAACAAGACCCAAAGGACATTATGGACAATCATCAGGTGGTTGCTGTTCAGCAGCAGCATCTGTTACAGCTAGATACGCACAATAAACAATGAGATACTTAATCGTCAACGAAAGAGAAATCAAGCCTGAGCAGTATGTCAATATTGCTGAGACTGCTGACTCTAGACTTCATTACAACGAAATATTTTCGTTGATGCATTTCGCATGTGTAGAAATAAGTGAGAATATATTCCAAGTTATCTCTAAAGAGTGGGAACATAAGTATAAGGAAGTTACCAAAAAGCAAGCACTAAATGGATCTAACTTCTTCTCAGAAGTTAGACCTTATGGTAAGGTTATGGCAACTGTTAACCAACAAGGTGTTGCTCAAGCATGGACTCCTGCTGGCGGTGTTCTTAAAGTACCAGTAGAATTAACAGATGAAATCAAAAAAGAAATTACTGATTTCATGAAACTTTTTGCTATAGAAATTATTGATGATGAGTTTAATGTAAGGATTAAAAATTTAAGAGATACAACAGAATTAGAAACTGCTTCTTGGGAAATACAGAAGCATGAAGCAAGAGAATGGTTGAGAGAAAAAGGAGCTAATGGAAGTAAAACTCCATTCCTTGATTATCTTGCTGAGAAAAGAAGTATAACTAAAACAGATTTGTCTAATAAAATTTTGACTAAGGCAGAAGAATATGAAGATAATCTGTCTACCATGCTTGTCACGTATCAAGAACTTAAGAAGAAGTTTGAAAATGCGGATTCTGTATGGGACCTAAATATATTATATGAAGATCACATCGGTATTATGATGCCTCAGATGCAAGCAATTGAAATGGGTCGCACTATATCTGATACTGACTGGGATCGTAAACCAGAGTATGAGGTAGACGCATATGTCTTTAAGTTCTGAATTAACAAACAGAGATCCAAAGAAAACTAGATTATCCTATAACGCAGAATTATCTGATATCATTGCTGATGTTAATAACATAGTCAGTTCTGATACTGGAGAGATAAGTTTAGCTAAGTCTTTCGTTGAGGAATTTGATTTCTCAAAGGAAGATTTTGATATCTTAGAAGGTTGTATGCGTTTCAATAGCGGTATGACTGAATATCAAAGTCAGCATTTTGTTGTTGATATGCAACTGACTCCATGGAGAAAAGTGCGTCAGGCATTAATGGAGTTAGAAACTAGGTATCATGCTTATATAGAAAATAGGCATAGTCTTAGAAAAGCAGAATTATTAAGAAAGAAATTCCTTCGTACTCTTGATAATATAGAGGAAGAAGGTGGAGATGAAATTGATGCTGGATTTGTTCAGATTGATTTAGAAAAGAATGATTATGACATAGGTATTTGGAAAAGAAAACTACGTCAGTCAGAAATAGAAATGACACATTTCTTGAAAGTTGTTCATGAACATATTGATGAACAGCATCCTTTAGAATATTTCATAGAAGAACAAGAAGAGGAAGAAAGAATATACTGGATTGCTCGTATGGGTAAACAGGCTGCTATGGACATTGTATCATATGGTAGAATAGGTACTGGTAACATGACTTCTATTTTGGATATGCCAGAACAGGATCAAGTTAAGTGTTTAGAAGTAGCAATACAATTCTCTGCTCTTGTTGGTGGTGGTATGGATAAATTAAATAAAACATTCGCTCCTGCTATAAAAGCACAGATAGAATCAGAAGGTATAACAATGCCTAAGTTTGAAGCACATAAATATACAGGACAGCTACATTTAAAAGAGGGGGAAAAATAGATGGCAGGTGTTTGGCACGCTGATGCAGAACGGTATGATGAGCTTCTGCCTATTGTACATTTCATGATGTATGATAAGTACAATCTTGAAAATAAAGATAAGGATCTAGACAGAGTAAAACTCAGACAAATCGCAATGGAGAACAAGCAACTCCTAGTAGAACATAGTGACAACGAAGGTATTTTTATTAATAAAGTTCTAGAAGAATATGGTACAAAGGTTCTCGATCCCGCTGAATACAAAATTACCTGAAGATTTTGTAGTAGGAACTTTTATACCGTTCCTGAATCAGTATAAGAAACATATTTACGACATATATTTTACATGTCGAATGCCTCCATTCGTTCAAGACGCAATGGGGGATACTATTGATGGGGATATGAGAGAGACAACATTCAATGCTCTTTACGTTTCTCAAGAAACAGGTATTCCATTATCAGCAACATTTAATAATATTCAAGTTCTTCCTAATCAAAAGAATTTGGATCTTTTTATTGAGAATTTTAAAGGAGTATATGATATGGGTGTTCGTATTGCTACGATACCTCATACAACATGGTTGTTAACTGGACAGATACAGAAAGAATTTCCAGAACTCTATATTAAAAATACTATACTAAGAGAAGTAACAAGAGCAAATGAGATAGTTAATTTAGCAAAGGCAGGATTTAATTATATTAATTTAGATCGTGATCTAATGAGAGATCATGATCAACTACTAAGAATTAAGAAAGCAAAAGAATATTGTGCTGAGATAGGTAAACCAGTTAAGATATCATTACTTGCTAATGAATGGTGTTGGGGTGGATGTCCGATCATGCCAGAACACTATCATTACAACATGGAGAGAGGTGAAGATGATCCTCAGTATTTTAATGATTCTATTAGTAGAGTGTCATGTTCTGGATGGGATGAAAGAGATCCAGCTAATGCTTTAAAGCAAGCAGCATTACCTCCATGGAAAGAAGATTGGGAAGAGTTTGTTGATTTAGGTATTGATGTATTCAAGATGCATGGTAGAGAAAATGCTATGCGTCTAATGGAATCAATGGAGATCATTAAGAGATGGGATACTAATGAAGAATTATTATTTCCTCAGTTTAATGAATACATTGAAGATACTACATTACAAGAGAAACCCATTGATATCTGGAGAGATAAGATTAAGACATGTAAGTTTGATTGTTGGGATTGTAATTATTGCGATTCAGTTATTCATTCTAGGATGAAGAAGAATGAAAGAACTATGGATAAGGATATAGAACTAGTTCTCGATTCTATTAATAAGGCTGCAATAGGAGAGAGTAAGTTTAATCCAGAAGGATTTAATTACGAAGGTTTATCATCAAATATTATTAGACATTTTCTGAATAACTTATGTTCCAAAGAAGATGCTGTGTATTTAGAATTAGGTGTTGCTGCTGGCAGTACATTCTTTGCTGCAACAATGGATAGAGATATACCAGCGTTTGCTGTTGATAATTATTCAGAAGAAGACATTGCTCCATTCCGTGACGAGGATAGTTGGGATAGTGGTGGTAAAGTATATGGACATAAAGGATTTAAAATGAATAATCCTAAAGGTGCATTCTTTAAAGGTATGAAAAAGAATCAGGTCTTTCATGAGAAAAGTATTCAGGATCTAACTCAGGCAGATTTTAATATTATTCGTGATGAACATACTATGGAAAATAAGAAAGCAAATATTATTTTCTATGATGCTGATCATGACCCACAGCAACAATATGATAATTTAACATACCTCTATACAATTATGGATGATCAGTTTATAATAGTAATAGATGATGCTAATTTTATGGGTGTAGTAGAGTCAGCAAATATATGGGTTAAAGAAAATGATCTTAAAGTTATGTTTGATCGTAAGATATTAACTGGTATACCAGAAGATCCTAATGGATGGTGGAATGGTGTTCATATAATGGTGTGTCAAAAATGAATTCATTTAAACACCAGTATATAATCATCAATATGGAAGATGAATATTTTGATCTTATAGAGAGACAACTTAAAAAATGTCAAGGTACAGATCGTGAAAGTAAACCTATAGATGATTATGAATCTTCTAAGGTAGAAGGTTTAGAAAATAAAGGAGAACTTGATCTAGTAAATAGAGAATCAAAATCTCGTTTTATAGATGATGAACGATTGTATGGATTAGTAGATGGGTTTATTAGATTTGCTAATGAAAAATGTGAATGGAATTATGATATTGATTTCATAGAACCTATGCAAGATACTGTATATGAAAAGGGTGGTTACTATGATTGGCATATAGATGAATCTAATTGGATGCAAGGTAAGAGACAGAATAATAGAATACGTAAGATTAGTTTTACTATACTATTGAATGATGATTTTGAAGGTGGTGAATTTGAAATGGTGATAGATGAGAAGAAGATTATTCCATTAAAGAAAAAAGATGCTATAATATTCATGAGTGACACACCACATAGAGTAAGAGAAGTTACTTCTGGGTGTAGAAAATCCTTAGTAGGATGGGTACAAGGTCCGCCATACAAATGAATTTTATTAACGAATATCAATTAGAAGATCCTAGTATATGTGATAAACTCATAGAGCTTTTTCACATAGCTGATAAAGGTGAGATGACATATGCTGGTAGAGTTGGTGGTGGGAGTATAATTCCAGATATTAAGAAGAGTACAGATTTCTCTATAAGTGATGCTGGAAAGTTTGGAAAACCTAGTGACTTTAAATATGATGAATATCAAAAAGCATTGGATGGTTTTATACAAGAATACTTACAAACCTTAGAAGTTGGAAACCAAGAGTTTACAATGAAACAGTTACCACAGATACAATATTATAAACCTGGTGAAGGTTTTTATACATGGCATGTGGATGCATCTGGTTTAGATGGTTGTGATAAAGCTTTTGTTTTTATTACATACTTGAATGATGTTCCTAATGGAGGAACTCAATTCTATTATCAGGATTATACTGTAGAAGCAAAGAAAGGTAACACAGTTTTATTTCCTGCTGGATTAACTCATAAACACAGAGGACAAATATCAGAGGAACATGAGAAATATATTATTACAGGATGGTTATGGTGGGGCAAATGAACGAACCTATTGTTATTGAAACTGTTTTAAGCAGAGAAGAGTTTGAAGGTCTTTGGCAATACTTTGACCGTACTCAACCTGCTGTAAATAGTCTAGCTATATGGACACTTAACAATGCATCTTATGGTAAAGGTGATCCAGTATCATGGCAACATCCTTTAAGAACAGATTTGATGTTTGCAAAATGTGCTACTACAATTAAATTAAAGATGATGAAGCATCTTAAAAAACCATTGAAGTTATGTAAGATTCATGCGAACGGACAAACTCCTGGACAGAATACATTATTTCATAAAGATTATCCATTAGATGAGGTATGGACATTTATATTGTTTAATCAAATGCGGTGGAATCATGAGTGGGGTGGTGAGTTTGTTTGTAAGAGTCCAGATGGTAAACTTCATTATACACCGTATATTCCTAACACTGGTGTATTCATTCCATCTAATTGGGAACACAAAGGTCATTCACCAAATAGTTTAATTGGTAATGGTTATAGAACTACAGTAGCATTCTCATTTTGTATTCCTGAAATTCATGATCACATTAACAGTAAACAATCAAGACGATGGTATTAGGTATTAAAGAATATCCTTGTCAATTAGATAATGATGAGGTAGATACTCTTATAAATTTTATTAATAATACAGAGTATCAAGATAATCCTATTGTTGCAAAAACTGAGGATACCTTTTTAGATTATCAAATTCCAGTTATTGAAAAACTTAGATTATCTTATTACGATTCATGTTCTAGATATTGGAATATGAATGTATTTGATTATAAAATAAGTTCGTGGATATATGTTGATTGGAAAGGAAATACTAAAGAACCATATATGCACGCTCACAATTTGGAAAATCCATATACCTTATCTGGTATAATGTATTTAAAATTACCTGGATCATCTGGAACTGCTATGTTCCCTATGCCAAATCATGATCCATACCATCTACCTAAGAAATTATTTACATGGTTTATATTTCCATCAAACTTACCACACATGGCAGGTAAAGGAACGGAAGATGAAAAACGTTACTCATTAAGTGCAGATTTATATTCATGAAAGACAGTAATATACACAGTCAAAGTAATTTAAACTTTATAGCAGAGAAACTTCCACAAGACATCTACTATAGTCTTCTTGATTATACTAGGAAAAGAAGATTGGATGAGGTATGGAATATGAATTCCAGATTGGCTGGTGCTCTAGATCAACAATCAAGTTTAAGTGAATGGAAATATGAATGTCCAGGATTAGAAGAATATCTTTTAGATCGTGTTAATGGAATATGGGATTGGGTGTATACCACATGTCCATGGGAGTTTAATAAGACAAAGGATATCACTCGGTTCATAAGGTTGCATAATTTGTGGGTGAATTATCAGAAGAAAGATCAATACAATCCAGTGCATGTTCATTCTGGTGTTGTTAGTTTTGTGATATTTGTTGATATACCATATGGTCCTGAAGAGAGGGACAATTTTTATAGTGATGGAGCGTTTCAATTGGAAAAGGAAGTGCTGCCAGTAGATAGTTCATGGAACGGTACACTTCTTATGTTCCCATCAACAACAAATCATGCTGTATATCCATTTAGATCAACTGATAAGGAGAGAACAACTGTGTCTGGAAATATTGCTTGGAATGTAGAGGGTCCTGATGAAGAACATTATTGATGACTGTATTAACCCAAACTATCAAAATCTAATTGAAGAGACTCTAAGACTTGATACTGATTTTAGATGGGTGTATCATGATAACCTTGTTGAAGATGGATCAGATCAATTAGTAGGATTCTCTCATATGCTTTTGTTGGATGGTAAATCAACTAGCGACTATACTGGTTTGTTCCTTCCATTAGTATTTGAAGCATGTCACAATGCAGATCAAAGTATATCTAAGGTTATACGAGCAAGGTGTTTCCTACAAACTCCTGGTAATAGAACCAAAGAATATGATCAGATGCATGTTGACATACCAGAGGATCATATGGTATGCTTATACTACGTAAATGACAGTGACGGAGATACGTACTTCAGTGAAAAGAGGTACGGAGATCCTATGGGTGAGTACGGTATAAATAAGACTGTCTCTCCAAAGAAAGGTAGATGTGTTATATTTGATGGATTAACATTCCATGCAAGTAGTAAACCTACACAGAAACCTAGATTTGTAATAAACTATAACTTCATTCCTTGATTAGATATGGATCCAGCACAACTGAAACAAAACTTTACTGAACAGATTGAAAAGACAGAAGTTCAGATAAGAGAACTCGAAGAGAATCTCGCAAAGGCAAAAGAATACAAATTAAAATTAACAGGTGGTCTAGAAACACTGGGATTACTGGAAGAAAAACCAGAAGAAGGTGCTCCTCCTATCACTCCAGACATAGCAAATCCACCAGCAGAATAGTCTTAAAGTCCCTTCTACTAAATAGTATGAAGGGATTTTTAGTATCTAATGGCATCACCTACATCAAAAGCAGAACTAATAACGTACTGCAAGAGGCAATTGGGTGAACCTGTGTTGCAGGTTAATATTGATGATGAGCAAGTAAATAACGTTATTGATGACACATTTCAATTCTTTAATGAGAATTGCTACAATGGTCAGGAACGGTGCTATATGTACCATGCAATAACTGCTGATGATAAAACTCGTCTTGCAGCACAGTCTGATTCTACTAAGGTAGAAGGTGCTGTAACAACTACATGGTCAGAAGATACAAATTATATTCCCATACCAGCTCATGTAGTTGGTATTAGTAAAGTGTATGGATTGGTTGGTAACTCTATTCGTTCTAACTTATTTGGTATAGAGTATCGAATGTTCTTGAATGACTTATACGCATTTGGATCATTAGATATCTTAAATTATTTTATGACTAAACAATATCTTGAAACATTAGATATGGTTTTGAACAATGGTTCGTTCCAACAGTTTAGATATACACAACGTCGTGATCGTTTATACTTAGATATTGATAAGGATTTCCTAGAAGTAGGAACTAACTTATTAATAGAGTGTCATAGGATGATTGATCCAACTGATGCTACTGAGATGTATAATGATATGTTTGTTAAAAGATATGCTACTGCTTTAATGAAGAAGCAGTGGGGTCAGAACTTGATTAAATATCAGAATGTTCAATTACCAGGCGGTATGAATCTTAATGGTAAAGAAATATATGACGATGGTGTAGCAGCTGTCAGAATGATTGAAGGAGAAGTTCTATCTAAATATGCAATACCACCAATGGATATGATCGGATAAAATGCCTACTAGTCCTTACTTCCCAACTTATTACGCTGGTCACGTCGGTGAACAGAACCTGTATCAGGATCTGGCTGACGAACAGATCAAGCTGTTTGGAACTGATATCTATTATCTTCCTAGAACTATTCTAAAAGATAATACATTGGATGATGTCATCTATTCTAAGTATCAAGATGAATTCCAAGTAGAGATGCTACTACAAAACGTAGCAGGTTGGGGTGATAACAATGAGATCATTAGTAAATTTGGTTTAACAATAAGTGATGAGATCATTTTTAAAGTATCTACTAGACGTTGGGATGAGGCAGTAGCAGCTAATACTCCTACTCTAACAGTTGCTGGTAGACCTAATGAGGGAGACTTATTGTACTTCCCATTAACAAAAGATTTGTATGAAATTAAATACGTTCAATTAGAAAATCCATTCTATCAGTTTGGTAAGATTCAGTTCTATTCTATCACTGCTGAACTATACATTGGTCAGTCAGACGAGATCAATACTGGTGTTGCAGAAATTGATGAGATAGAAACTATATACTCTAGTGCCATTGCATTAACACTAGGTGTTGGTGGAACTGGAGACTTTACTGTTGGTGAGATAGTTACTGGTGGTACAACTGGAGTTGAAGCAGAAGTTAAGTCTTGGGATAATTCTACAAGAATACTTCAGGTCATTAATAGAAAAGGAACCTTCTCTGCTAATGAATCTTTAACTGGTGATAGTAGTGGTGCTGTTTGGGTAGTGTCTACATTTGACACTCTACAAAATACAAACAGTGAGTATGATGCAAATAGAGAAATCGAGGATGCTGCTGACAATCTTATTGATTGGACAGAAGGTAATCCATTCGGTGAATTTGGTAACTTTACAGGTAGTATCTGATGTTAGGATCACATTTTTATAACGAGGTAACTCGTAAATCAATTATTGCTTTTGGTACTCTCTTTAATAATATTAGTATAAAGAAGAAAGATCCAAGCACAGGAGCTGTCCTTGAGGAGAGTAAAGTTCCTTTAGCTTATGGTCCTAGACAGAAGTTTCTTGTTCGTTTAGAACAGATGGTGTCTGCGACACGCAAGGTTTCTATTACTGTTCCTCGTCTTTACTTTGAGATGAACAGTATTGATTATGATCCTCAAAGAAAGACTTCTCCTATACAGAAGTACAAAACTATTATTAATGATAATCAAGATGAAGTAAGAACTCAGTATGTACCTGTACCTTATAATCTTGGATTTGAATTAGGTATCATCGCACAGTCACAAGATGATGCCCTACAAATATTAGAATCAATTCTTCCTTATTTCCAACCATCATTTTCAATAACATTGAATATGATTCCTGATATGAATGAGAAGAGAGATATAGCAATCGTTTTAAATAACATTAACTACGAAGATGAGTGGGATGAAAGTTTCTTAAACAGAAGGTGGATTACATATACACTCAACTTCACTCTTAAGACATATATGTACGGTCCTTACAGTACATCTGATGTTATTAACAAGGCAATTATTCACGAGACTATTGGTGATGCTGCGGTAAGTAGAAGAACTATTACTCGTACATATACACCTAAAGCAAAGACTGACATTAACCAAGACGGAAACATTGATGCTGCTGATGATTTACTGGTAACAGCAGATGATGATTTCGGATTTAATGAAGGCATTACATACTTATAATTATGAATAACCTAGAAGATAATATGGAAAACATTCTTAATCTTGAAGTATCTGATACACCTGAGAATGGTTGTACAACTAGGAAGAGTAACTTAAAGGATGTTACAGAGGATAGAGAAAAGGACTATGAATATACTAGAGGAGAACTTTATTCTCTTATAGATCAGGGTCAGGAGGCAGTCAGAGGTGCTTTAGAGGTTGCTCAGGAGAGTGGTCACCCTAGAGCATTTGAAGTTGCTGTAAACGCAATGAAGAATGTAGCAGACATGACTGATAAACTTGCTGACTTACATAAAAAAATGAAAGACTTGGATGAAGATAAGTCAGGACCATCTAAGGTCACTAACAATGCTATGTTTGTAGGATCTACATCAGAACTACAGAAGATGCTTAAGCAAATGAACGGAGGTAAACGCTAATGGCAAATATGGATTGGTTACAGAGAAATCATGATAACTCTTTAGCGGATCCAGCATTAGGATTCACAGTTGTCAATCGTTTTTCAGGTAATGAGGGATGGGCTACTAAACAGTACAAGGATCATAATGCTGATTATGTCGCAAGAAATCACGACAACAGCACAAGAACTCCTGGAACATTTCAAGCGAGAACGGTTGCTAATGCAACAAGAACTCCTGCTGCATATCAGCGTCACAACTCTAGTAATTCAGCAGTGTCAGCATAGGTACACACTAGCTTGACTTGTAGTAAGTTATACTTATAACTAGTATTAGATTACATTATGATATGAGACTTACCGAAGAAGATGTTTTACGCTTAATTACTGCATGTAAAACCTATCAGGAACAAACTGGTTCGGAATACATGTGGGATGAATACGAGCATTTAAAAGATAAGTTACAAACTCTATGTGAACAAGGGTACTGTGCTATAAGCAAATGACTCACTATACCGTAGGTTACCACGATACGGAACAACATCATTACGAAGTATGCGAGTATGCAGAAACTGCATATGATGCAATCGAACACTCAAAAGAGGATGTCTCCTACTTAAAGGAGCATCCTCATTTTATTGACTATTGTATGAAGGAGTAGTATAATGTCTACTATAACAAAATACAAACATGAAATTATGTGGTGGATGAGCAGACTTACAATAATGTTAAC
>CETC01051746.1_pt1 | contig 68743 bp, 64 predicted proteins | sample 326911 | NCBI WGS metagenome assembly CETC01 (sample SAMEA2622694, study PRJEB7988) | marine metagenome | isolation source: saline water (ENVO:00002010), including | reverse complement strand
CAACGACTGCCGGAGGTCGGCAGCACGCCCGCCCCCAAACGCTCCAACAGCCGGTCTACGCACCACGCGGGTGTCGGGTAGTAGTCGGCGGGCGACCGCTTGCCGCCCCGATTTGTCGAGCTCACGGTTCCTTCGACGCCTCCAGTCGGCGCAACCTTTCCTGCGGACTGCGCATCTCACGCAGCTTTTCCTGCACAAGACGACGCGCCGCTTGACTGACGGTCAGGCCACGCGACGCCGCGTAGCGCTCCAACTCTTCACGAATCGACGCTTCCGTCAGGCGGAAACGAATCGGCGGGCGCCGGCTCACGATCCCGCATCCAACAAACAATACACAGCTTCGCCTCCTGCGGTGCGGCAGTCGTCGTACCGACACTTGATGAAGATCCCAGACAACAGCAGCAACGTCAGCAGTCCGAGCACAAAAAACAAATCCGCGACCAGATCAGAAGAATCAGCCCAGCGCTTCATCTACAGCTCCTCGGCGCTCTTCACGCCGTCGGGCACGAAGCCGTGGCAGATTCCCCACTTGCCGACACGCTGAAACAGCATCCGCGGGATCGGACCGACAGACACAGAGCTGATCTCCCGCCCCTCTTCGACCGCAGACTCCACCTCAGCCGCCTTCAAGCGCGACGCCTCGAGCGTCAGCCACTTGTCGAAGCGCAGCAGATCGGGCATGCCCATGTGCTGGCCGCCTCCGTGCCAGTAGAACACGACAGGCGTCAGGATGTCGGCCAGGTCACCCGGCTGCTGCGTCGTGACCACAGCCTGCATCTTCCGCCAGCCGCGCTGTTGGTAGTACGCGTCCGCTTCCGACGACGCGTCCCACGGCGACGCTGTCCAACCGTCGACCCCCTCCTGCGGCACATCCGCCGACCAGAACCGATGACCCGCGATCTCGTAGACCGCGCGCACCGCCGGCTCCAAATCCGGCGCCTTGACAACACGGTCCGATCCCAATAGCTTGACAGCAGGATTAAGATCGCCCGAGGTCTGTCGTGCGGTAACGTCTGCCTGAGCCAGCGCGTCGATGCGCGTTCGCAGCTGCTCCATGCGCGCGAAGACTTCTGCGTACCGTGCGTCCGATTCCTTCTCCGGCTCCTCTTCCCCTCCCTTTTCCGCTTCCCCCTCGAGCTCGTCGGCCAAGACCTGGAGTCCGCGCATCGCCGCGGCGCGCAGGACGTTTGCTTCGTCCAGGCGCACGCCGAAGGTCGTGAACTCCCGTTTCTTGTTCAGCTTGTCGGTGGCCTCGAGCAAGGTCTTCTGGTGCTCGGCGCCCAGCTCGAGAGTGTAGAGGGTGTTCTTCTCGCTCATGGGGGGCATGGTAATCGGTCTTGCTGTTTCGTCAAGGTACCTTTTGGGAAAATTGGTCGCGTACCAAAAGGTGGTCCTATGAATGGAACCTTAGAGAGACACAATGGGGGTGGTACCCCCTCCCCCGCCACACCATGCTGCCGCGCCACCCTGCTGTCCCTTAGTGTGTGTAGGTACGGACCGCGGTGCGCGACACCACCTGGCCCGCCCCCACGCCACACAAGGGGATCGGATGCGGTCGGTCAGCGGATGGGTATCGGTTTGATACAGGTCGGGTTCGGTATTGCTTTGGTGCCGTAGGGATAGAGGGCGGGTGGGAGGGCCCAACGTCCGGCGGACCCCCGTCACGCCTGCGGCGTGACAAGGTGTCAACCCTTGGACGCTTCAGGCGTGACAGGGGGTCACGCCTGAGGCGTCACGCTGTCACGGGTCAGCTATGGCGGGCCGGTCCAGGACTGAACCACGGTCTGCACTGACGGGCTGAGGATGAAGCCCAGGAGGGCGGCGATGATTGCCGCCCCCGCGAGCATCGCGAGGAAGTCCAGGAGCGGCCCAGGGGCCGCGGACGGGCCGCGGCTCACAGGAACACCGCCGTGAGGACCGGGGCCGCCACAAGGGCGACCACGGTCAACACGTAGAGTTGCTCCAGCATCTGGCGCAACTCCTGGTTCATCGGGCGTACCCCGCCACGACGGGCACGAGCAAGCCGCTCAACTCCTCGACTTCACGCCACCAGGAGGGTTGCGCGCCACCGTCGCCGTGGGCCGCGCGGGTCATAGCCTGCGCGGCTTGCTGCCACGTCCCCGGGGCGTCGGGCTCGCTCTCCAGGGCGGCGAGAAACGCGCGTTCCTGCTTCTTGCTGGACGCGAGCCCCACCAGGGCGTCCTCGACGGTACTGTACGTCGGTCCCTTGCCGGCGATGGGGACTCCCTTCACCAGGGCCAACGGGACCGCCTCAATGGGTGTCTCCGCCATCACGCCCCACTCGGCGAGGAAACGTCGGGCGATGGGTCCGAAATTGCGCGTGGCGAGGCGGACCGCCTCCAAAACTTCGCGGGCCTTGTAGTGGTTGCCTACGTGCCGCCATCGGGCGGCGGAGGTGTAGGCGCTGATGATGTTGCAGTTGACGCATTGCACCACCAAACTTCCAAAGTCCAGGCGACCGCTACCGCCACCCGCGTCGTCGGTGCGGAAGCGCAACTGAAGCGTCATACCGTCGCCGACGGTGACGCCCTCCGCCATCTCAGAGCCCGGAGCGACGGAAATCATGGCCTCCAGGGCGGTAGTGGTGCGGTCGTACTCACACACCGCCTTCACCCCGGGAATATTGTCCAGTTCAGAGGCGAGGGTCCGAGCCGCCACGGCGGCCCCGGTACCTACGAGGTACCCCTGACCGGTGACGGCGTAGAGTTCCGCGCCGCTGTCGCCCTGGCGAACATGGAGCCGGGCAATGGGGTTCTCCGCCCGGGGCGTCGCCTTCCAGGCGAACGCTTCGATGTCAGCGTTCACACTGTCCACCAGCCGGCCCACGTCGTCACGTCCCAGGAGATAGGAGAGACCCGGGGCGATGGGCGCGGTGCGGCTGTCGTAGCTGTCCGCGTCGTCCAACTGGTGGCGCGTCGTCTGCCGATGGAGCGACCCGTAGCGCTGCGCAAGCTTCGTCAAGCTGGCCTCACTCAGAGCCAACAGGCCAGCGCCCCGGGACAGGAAGACCTGACCGTTGTGCTCCTCCAGGCGGAGGTCTCGCAAGTCGACGTCGACGTGCGTACGGCGTTCCGCTTCGATGCGGTCGGCGAACCATCGCAGGGCGTCGGGGGCGTCCTCCTGGGCTTCGATGTCGGCGAGGTGTTCCCGTACCACCTGGGTTCCCATGCTGATGAGCGGGGTACCCGGGGAGTAAAGCAGCGAGTCAGCCAGGAAGGCGGAGCCGCTGTCCATCGCCCCGGTGAGCGTGGAGCGGGTGACGGTCTCGCCGTCGGTGCTGGCGTGCATCTCAGCCATGGCGGCGACGCCACGGCGGCCAACGGGGGCGACGGTGACCACGGGGGCCGGGGCCTCGCTGGGCTCGGTCGGGTCGTCGCTGTCGTCCTCTTCCTCGTCCTCCAGGGCGGGGAGAAGGAAGAGGTCCTCACCGATGGTGTAGCCGTTGACTTCGGCGAACATCCTGGCTCCCGCATCAGTGAGCGGGCGGTCGTGGAGGCGGCAGCCCTGGTCGGGGTCGCGCTCGCTGTTCAGCCAGTAGCGGACAGCGCCGAGGATGGGGTGTGAGTTGGTCATGTCTTGAGTCTCCGTAGCGGGGAAGGTCACGGCGTCAGTGCCGTGACCGCTTCCTTTCTACCATAGGAGGTAAGTACTCCTCATAGACCAGGACGGACCAGGAGGGGCGACCCGTGCGAACGCAGGCCCCAGGCCAATCCAAAAAAGATGTCAAGAGAATGTCAGCACCCGACGGCGTCAAGGCTTCACGGGGCGCGGGGCGGTCAGGGCTGAGCCGTGACCCGTCCGCCCTGGTGACGGCTGAGCCGTGGCCGCCCTCCTGGGCGGCGTCGTAGCTCAGAACTGAGATGTCACCGAATGTCACCAGCTGTCACCAGCTGTCACCCGCCGCTCAGCCGTGCGCAGCACCCTTGGCGTCCGGCGGGATGAGGCCGCCTCGGAGGGCGGGAGGGCGGGCCCGGCGTCCGGCAGGACGCCGCCGCGATCACGCCTGAGGCGTGACAAATTGTCAACCCTCAGCCGCGACAAGCTGTCACGGCTGAAGGCTTAGTGGGTGCTGCGTTTCAATCGGGGTCGTGGAACTCCACCCCGATTTCGTAGTCGAAGTCGGGCACGTTTGCCCAGTAGCCCAGTCGCACTTGGTCGCGTAGAGGCAAATCATCGATATCAATCGACGGCTCAGGCATGACCCGTCCGCCGCCGTTACAGGCGCGGCACGGGTCCCAGTCGTCGACGTCAATCTGAGCGCCCATACCAGTCCCCTCGCAGTCAGGGCACCGGTCGTCGTCCTCTTCTGAGTCCTCGTCCTCGTCTGAGTCCTTGATATCGAGCGCTTCAAGCTCCAGCAGCAGAAGCCGCCGGACCTTGGTCGGGTCCTGCTCCTGGAAGTACCATGCGTCATTCGTGGTTGCGGGCCATCGGCCCGCGTTCAGATCTGACAGCATGCGCTCGACTTCCGCGCGCATGCGCGCGCGGTCGTCGCTGTTGTTCCAGTCGGTGTAGCTCATGCTTCAGCCACAGGCGGAGCGAGGAGCAGCAGATAGCTGAGTTCGACGACGCTGAGGCCCAAGTCCAGGTCCTCCGCCGCCGCCAGCTGAGCCGCGGCGAGCAGCTCTCGGTAAAAGTAATGCGTCGAGCGCGTCATGGGCGAGTCTCCTTGTCCTCAGGGGCTGCATGCCCCCATGGACACCAACAAGGTAAACGCTCGACGTGTCATCGTCCAGTCTTAGAATGTAAACGAATGTCTCTAAGTTGGTGACATTCTGAGACACAACAAGACGTCTTGTGACTGGGCTTTTACCTCGTCCGGCAGTAGCTTCAGGAGGCACAACAGGAGAGACTCATGAACTGGCGTAAGAGCTGGTCCACCCGGCTCAAGACTACCCTCGGACTCCGGCGCAAGGCGGACATCCCTGCCTCATTTGTCGTTTGGCGGGGCGTCTCCCGTCTGGACGGCGAGACCCCAATCAAGCTGGTTGCATCGTGCGTCAGCCGTGCGTCGCAGAACAGCAAGACCGGAGACATGATTCAGGTGTCAATCATGCGGGAGGATGTCTCGCCCTTGACTGCGTGGCTCCGCGGCCTGGATGGCGCGGTCTGTCCTGAAGCGTGCGTCCACCGGTCGCGCGCCCGGGGCGGTCAAGGGACCTGCTACGTGAACAAGGCGAAAGTCGGCAACGCATGGCGCGGAAGCTCCGGTCCTGCGTTGACGATGGCTCAGATTCGCGAGCGCTTCAGCGGGGCGATGGTCCGCGGCGGCATGGAGGGCGACGGTTCCGCTGTCCCGCTTGAGATTTGGCGGGCAATCTTCAGCGTTGCCCGGGGTTTCACGGGCTACACCGCCGAGTGGCGCTCACTCAGCCCTGACTGGGCGCTGTACTTCATGGCGTCTTGCGACTCAGTCGAGGACGCCGAACGAGCGCAGGCTGCGGGCTGGCGCCCGTTCCTGACAAGCTACAGCCAGAAGCAAGACACCGCCGCGTCTCAGCTGGACATGAAGCAATGCCCGGCTACCCGAGAGACCAAGCTCCCGGTCACCTGCGTCACCTGTCGAGGCTGTAACGGTCTGAGTCAAGGTGCGAAGCGGCCTGGCTACTGGGTACCGATTCACGGAGCCGAAGGCTCCAAGCTGAGGGCTGACTAAGTCAGCCCTCAAAAGGGAGAAGCTATGCGCAACCGAATCTACCGACGCCTGATCCGTTTGGCGGGACGAGTCGCCCCCGCGGTTCACCGCCGAGACCAAGCAGCACAGCAGCGAGCTCAACGCTGCGAGGTCTTCGTCGAAGACCTCATCTACGAGATGAACAGCCAAGGCGCCTGGTCTGGCGGGGATGTCTGCCAGTTCATCGCCGACTACGCCCCGAAGGATCTACAAGTCAGGCTGGAGACCGAGTAATCCCTCAGACGGTGGCGGCGAAGCCGCCACCGTTTCCGGCGGGGCCCGGAATCACGGTTCAACCATTGGAATCGGGCGATTCAGGCGTGATTCGGGCGGCTAACGCCTGAATCGCGCCTAAATTACGTCTGAATCACGCTAAAATGGGGCTGTTCCGCGTTTTAGAGGTGGTTTTGAGCCGCCTGAGACGTGTTATACTGCATCTGACAAGGAGAAAACGTCCATGCCGGGCCTGTACAGCAACATCCACGCCAAGCGGAAGCGGATTTCCGCGGGTTCAGGCGAGAAGATGCGGAAGCCGGGCGCCAAGGGCGCCCCGACTGAGAAAGCCTTCGCCGATTCAGCCAAGACTGCGAAGAAAAAGAAGAAGAAGTAGCAATTCTAAGGCGTTAGCCGCCTCGACTACTCCTTCCGGCCCAACACATCGAGCAGGCGAGAGCTAAAACTCTCTGGCAGGGCGGCGTGCGCGTGCAGATGCTGCTGTGGTTGAGCCTTGCCTTCTTCGGGCATGCTGTATTGGAGCAACGTCTGAGCCGCCTTCACTCGGTCCGCGTCCTTCTCCCCGTGCCCAGCGATGTCCGCCAGGTGCTGTAACGCCTGAGCGCTGTAGTCCACCGCCTGATCGGCGAGTTGGTTGCGCCTGATCGTTCGGTTCAGTTGGTAGGCGTGCTTCGTCTCCGGGTCGTTCAGCGTCAACTCACGGATCAGCGACGCCGGAATCTCCAGCTCCCGAGCGATCGTTCCGATGGGGTATCCGCGCCTCAGCGCTACATCGACCAGCGCCTTGACATCATCGGCCAAAGACGCAGGCGCAGGTAGATTCAGGTTGAACTCCATGCCTCACATCTTATCGACAAGCAACCCTTCTGACTACTGAAAGGATGTTCAGTTACCAGATCAACACACCAACACAACTAAGGACTACTCATTCTAAACATAACTCATCAACTAACCCGCTCTCTCTTTTGAACCATAGGTACTATATACCCACTACTCCTTATTTTAGGAGGGGGTACCCTCAGCGCCGACCGACCCCGACTGTCAACTGCGGGTCACAGGTAACATAGAAAGACGGCACTGCTTTTCAGGCAAGAGAACAAAACATCGCTCACCCTTGCTTCGCACCTCTCCTAACTGTTCAGATCACGACAAGTAACTTTCTGCTGCAGCTACCCCAGCTGATTCAACAGATCAGGGGTTGACCTCGATACCCAACAGCAGTATGCAGACAAGCACGACTCTCGTTCTGCGAAACAAGGACCGATCACATGGCGCTCTATCCTTTGAACTCACGACCTGGTTTTCAGCCGTTGAAGTCCCCTCGGCTCAAGCTCGCCGAGCTCCTCATGACGCAGGGGTTGGGGCGCGTAAAGCTGAGTCGTGAGCTGCACGGGCTCAAGCGTGAAGGTGTCGTGCGCTGGCGATGGGTTCCCTGTCTGGGTCGTGACATGGCTGCGCTTCAGTTCTCAAAGCTGGCCAGCTTCAGCTGGAAGCACGCGTGGCTGAAGGGTGGGTTGCGTCAGGACATGCTGGTGATCTCAGCCCCAGGCTCGCTGTGCTGGGCGGAGTCCTTCAACGACCGTAAGCGCGTCGAGCTGCTGCCCTTGCCGGAAGTGAGGGCGCTTGTGCTGGGCGCAGCCTCCTCGCGCTACACGACCCGGCACGGGGGCGTCCTCGCGGGTCTGCTGTCGGAGATGATCCGCACCGATGAGAAGCGGGAGACGCAGCGGGTCGCCGCTTACCTCTGTCCCAAGGCTGAGTTGTTGATGGTGACGCGCAACCCGGAGGAGGAGTCAGCCGTGGGTGAGCTCAACGCGGACGAGGGTCGCTTGTGTCAGCCGGTGACGACGGGAGCCGCGCCTCAGGATCTGCTCCATCGGACGTTGGAGTTGACCGGTCCTCAGCTGGGTAGCGGAGGCAAGAGCCGCACGCTGGTCCAGCTGCCTGAGCTCGTACAGGCGCGCGCGTCGGGGCAGTTCACAGACACCGGCACCTGGTACCTGAACCCGTGGCGCTGCGTGCAGGGCAACGACGCTGTCGCATCTGAGCTGTTGCCCGGGGACAAGTGGCGGCTGCATGTCAGGCGTGGGTTCGAGGAGCGGGTCGATGGAGTCTACCGCCTGAAGCTCAAGTACGAGGCGGCGCCCCTGGTGAAGGACGTGGACGGTCGGACGTTGTCTGACTTGCGACTCAAGGTGGACGTGACCTGGGAGCACGATGCGTTGCCTGGCGTATCTGAGGCGGAACTGCTCGAGGGGCGCCTGAGTCGTAGCGGGTGGCGCCTGATACGGGTGAGCAGCGACAAGGTGAAGAGCAGCGAGCGCGTACTGCTCAACAGCCTGGGCGCAGGTGAGGCGGCCTTCAGCTGGCAGCAGTGGGGTCTCCCGGTGTCACCGCTCATCGTTGACCCGGGCGACTGGAGCGCGCTGTGCATCCTGAACTGGTTGCTGGGTGGCGTACGCCTGAAGCACGTCAGCAGCTCTCGTCGAGGGCTCACCGATGACACGCTGAGGGAGGTGCGCTTCGACGTGTGGTCGGGTCAGCACCTGAACGTGCGTACCCGGGCTCGCCTGGGCCTGACGCTCGCGCGCGTAGCGGAGAAGTACAACCTCTCCATCGCCGCCGTCTCGAACTACACCAGCGAGAGCGGGCGGACTGGACGGGCATCCTGGGTGCAGCACCGCACCGAGTTCGCCAAGCACTGGGGAGACGTGAGAGACGCCTTCGTCTCCGAAGAGGACGTGGACGCCGATGCGGCACAGAAGGGTGAGGAGCAGTGGGCTCACGCCCTGGCCAAGCTTGAGACGGAGATGGCGACGGGTCAGGCGGAGATGCTACGCCTCAAGCGCGAACTGGAACTGCAGCGTCGTCGAGCGGACATCGCCGAGGCCGAGGCCCGACGCCTGAGAACCAAGCAACCCGTCAAGCAGCCGATCAAGCAGCCCACCCGCCTGCGACTCACGGACGAGACGCAAGAGACGCAAGAGGTCGATGAGACTGAGGTGGCAGACGAAGTCACCGGAGAGTGGGAGCTCCCCCCACCCCCGAGCTTCGACGAGCCCTTCATCACTCCCTATCGAGGGACGACTGAGGAGTAGCTCGCCAGACGAGCTGAGCTCCAAGGTACACGGCTGAGCCGTAGGGATCAGGACCGACGACAACACCTTCACGGATGAGATCGTGCAGCGCCAAGTACAAGTCCAGGTCAGCCGGCCCGCCCTCGACGTAGATGTCGGACCACCCGAAGCGGCCCAAGCGGGCGGCGACCTGGCCGACCCAGACCCGAGCCCGCGCGCGTCGGATGGGATTGACCGCGCGCTTGTCTCGGAGGTACTCAATGAGCTTCGTCATGTTGAACCGGAAGAAAGAGAACCGTCGCCCCGAGCGGTTGCCACCATCACCGGAGCAACATTGGGAGACTCGTTCGCACCAGTGTACGGGGCGACGGCTGAAAGGGTCATGAGCGGGTCGCGGGTGTAAGCAGCCCAGTCCCCGGGCCCGACGATGTCGTAGTCGCTGTTGCTCATGACCCCAGGGTAACCACTTACCTTCTCGCCGCAAGGGTAAGTTACAAACGGTGACAACTCCCAACATCCGTTTACCTCTTTGTTACCTTCTTTGACTGGGTGCTTACCCTTCTGCGTGTAACATAGTTGGAGCCGGGCCGACAGACAGCCCGCGACGGAGACTGAAGGAGACGATCGATGTCTAAGTTTAAGATCAACCTCCCAGCTGTCTATGCCGGCTCCATCGTACACGCAGGCGGCTACGTCTGGCGTGTCGTGGAGGCTGAGCCCTGTTCGGGCTGGGCACACCTCACCCGTACGACGGGGACGCTGTCGGCTCAGAAGCCCATCGACGCGTGGCTGGACCTGGAGAGCACGGACTGGTGGGTTATCCACCCGCACGGCTCCCCGGGCATCGAGCCCCTGTCGGCCTGGGGTCAGCCGCTGGAGCCTGAGGCGCAGCGTGCCTGGTTCAAGTCCGAGGGCATCTTCGTCGGCTACGACGGTCCCACCCAGGAGGGCATCTGGTTCGTCGTCGCTGAGCAGGACGGCGCGTGGTGGTGGACCAGCTTGCTGGACGTCTACACGTCCGTCCACGGCGCAGACCATGAGCGACGAGAATCCCGGGTCCTCGCCGACTGTGAAGGCCCCTACGACTCCGAAGCCACGGCGACCCGTGCGGCATACGATGTCGCGCGTAAGTTCTGCCTGGCTCACGATATCCCGCTGCGGAAGTTCCGATAGCGCTGCTATTGCTGAGAGCTGCACCCACACAGGAGAAGAAGTCATGACTCAGAAGCCGATCAGCTACGCCACCCTTGTGGAGTTGCTGGACATCGCCCAGTCTGACGCGCAGATGCTGCGCGCGGAGGTCGGCTACCTCAAGGAGCAGGTGGCCAAGCTGAAGCGACAACTCAGAACGGAGCAGGACTACAGCGCCGAGCTGAGCGCTGACCTGTACGGAGAGGACGCATGACCCTGTACTGCGTCCAGACTCCCTGGTCAGGATACCTTCTCCCCGGGGAATACCCCGACTGCTTCCAATGGTTCTCTTCGGGGGCGGAGGCACGAGCCTACGCACGGGAAAGCGCGAGAGATGAGTTCTGGGATGAGACGGCCATGCTCCCTGTAAACGTTGGGGACATGGATTACCGAGGGGTGGTGGTTTGGAAGGTGACCATGCCTCGCCTCAGCCCTAAGAAGCTCGCCCTCTGGATGAGCAGGAACGCCACGCTCCCCTGCGGAGAGGCGGTCTACCTCGTAGAGTACGCCGAGAAAGACGACTTCGAGTACGAGTGACATTCTTTGACAAAGAAAGGGTTTACCCCCTTGGTCAAAGCACTTACCTTCTACTCGTCAACCAATCGGAGACTGACATGAACACCCCCGCACTCCCCGACAACCCCGTCGTCTTCATGCTCATCGACGGCTTGAACTTCGAGCGCTGCTTCGCCACGGTCACGGGACTGATGGCGGCGGTCATGGAAGGCACCGACGAGTACGTCCGAGAAGAGATCGAGAAGCACAACGCGTGCGAGCACCTCCGCCGCTGGGCGATGAGTGCTGAGCCGGGCGACCTGGTTGACGGCTGGTACCACATCAGCTGGATCGTGGCGGTCAAGCGTAAGCCGCGCAACGAGCACGACGACGTACACCTGAGCTGGTCGTGGGAAGACTACGACGAGTTCGTCGAGGCTGACCGCCAGCTGCGACCCCTCGTCGGGCTGCGCCTGACTCAGACCCCCGAAGGCTGGCGACTCGAAGACGTGCGTCAAGGCGACCCCCGAGTGAAGTCTGAGGGGTGGGCGTGGCGCTTCCCCGTCTCCGAGTACGAGTACGCGCTCGACCTCGTCAAGCGCCTGGCGAAGACCCGCGGCGAGCAGTGGCTCGACTGTACCTCAGTCTTGTCGTACGCCGCCGAGTGACATCAAGCGACATCAAACGACTTGCCTTCGGGCAGAAAGCGTTTACCTTCTACTTGTCAACAGGAGACCCCGTGTCCATCGAGTTCTACCGAAATCTCAACGCCAAGAAGGACTTCGACACCTGGAGTCTGCGAATGAACGGCAAGGTCGTCGGACACATGTCTGGCGTGCTGCTGCGAGGCAAGTGCAAGTTCGTCGTCCAGCCTGCGGGCTCTGCTCGTGTGGCGGCGACGCAGCGCAAGAACGTCCACGCGTTCGTGCGCGCCGACGACATGGTCGAGATGTCCCCGACTCGGAAGACGCGCCGGGAGTTGCTCGCGGACGCGCCGCTGTTTCAGCCGTGGTGCCAGGTGAGCTACCGCCCCAAGCAGGGGTGGACCGAGTTCCGCTGGGTCAGCGGTCCGAAGCAGGGTCAGCCCGTGGGTCGGTGCGCCTACGTCTACCTGCTGAGCGATGGCTCTTGCTGGGCGACCGAGCGATGATTCACGCAAGCATTCAGTGGGGAGGCGACACCTGGGAGGTCGCCATCGCGCTGGACAACAGCGCGACGATCACGTCCAGCCGCTTCCAGCGACAAGGGACGTTCTGCGGGGAACTCCTGCACGACTTCACGGGACGCAACTTCGTCCCCGAGCAGGTCTTGGGCCTGCTGGGGCAAGCCCTGGGAGAGCAAGCATCCGCCGTCTCCCGCGAGCGTGGGTGGCCGTCCAAGTGCATCCGCTGTGGCGCGGTGCTGGACACGGACGAGGGAGCCCAGACGGGCGTCTGCCCGGACTGCTGGACCTGGGAAGACGGGGCGGTGAGCGATGAGTGAGGCAACCTGCCCCAACTGTGGAGTGCCCGTGGCTCGCGACAGCGAGGGCTGCGAGAGCCACCGGGCTCGACGGCATCCCATCCGTCGGGTCACGCGGGCCGGTGAGATCCGTGTCTACTGTGCCGTGGCGGGTTGCGACTTGACCCGACCTCGATGCAAGGGAGGTGAGTGATGAGCGTAACGTTCTGGATTCCTGACGCTCCGCGCGTCAAAGTCGAGTGCGATTTCTGCCGAGACTACGGCACCCCTGAGCGACACGGCGGGAAGTGCTCGCCCTGGTGTACAGGTGAGCGGTTGGAGTCGACGGCACCCGAGGCCAACTTCAGCAACTACAACGCCTACGGCGTCCTGGCCCTGTTGGGTCTGGGCACCGAAGAGCCGTGCGGTTCTTTGGCGCACAAGGACATCCCGAAGGTGCTCCAGCAGCTCATGCTCGTCTGCGAGACGGACCGCATCAGCTACCTCGACCAGCCGCCCTCGAACGAGGGGCGGGTCATCTACGGGGGGAACACCAGCGAAGACACACGCCGTCGTCTTGAGGCGGTGCGGGCGGTGCTCGATGCCGCGGCGAAGGGCGGATGGAAAGTCGTCTGGGGGTGACTACTCTTCGCCCATCATCGACGACTCATCGCTCTCCTCGACGCCCTTGTCGAGCATCTCCTGAGCGGCAGCCAAAGCAGCGCACGCGATGTCGAGCTTGGCCTTAACCTCATCGAGCTCCGACGACTCACCCGCAGGTTCCAGGCCGTAGACGTCAGCCTGCTCCGGGTCGTGCATCTGAGCCTTCTTCTTCACGGCTTCGGCCCAGGTGTCCATGGGCAGGATGGCGATCTTCATCATGCGAAGAGCATAACACGCCGCCGCGGACTCGACTCAACGACAATTCTTGACGTTCTTCTACGTCTCTTAGCCTTGACATTTTCGCATCAAGGTTTACTCTACCCTTACTCAACAACAGGAGCAACACACGCATGATCAAATGGTTTGATCGTCGACCCGGATGCCTGGCTCTTCATGCGCTCAACATCATGATGGCCTTTGGGATCGCGTCGAACATCTACGAGGACTACGGCGAGCTTCTCTGGCTTCCCGTCTTCCTCTTCTGGCTCCACAACTTCGTTGTCGTCGAACTGATGTGTGACGCATGAGCGGTCCTCTCAACCTCGCGATCGTCGGCGGCAGCAAGCAGCAGCTCAGCGACAGCTTTCGGAAGAAGCTGGAGCGGTTGTTCCTGTTCCCCATCTCGCACAAGAAGGGCTCTCGATTCGGCGGCTCTTCGACCTTCACGTTGCCGAAGTCGACGGAGATCATCTGGGTCGTGTCGAGCTCTTGCTCTCACACGCAGAACGATCGAGCGAAGATGGAGGCGCTTCGCCTTGGTGTCCCGTTGTTCCTCGGCGAGCACAAGATGTCCCGCTGGAACATGGACGTGTTCGCCCGTGCGCAGCGCGAAGCTTGGCGGCGGAAGCGAGAGAACGCTCAGTCGTTGTTCACCCATGACTCTGTCGAACCACAACTCAGTAAGGACAAGCCGCCGATGCCTGCGTCGACCTACTCGGACATCTACGCCAGTGTGAAGCACGCCTGCGTTGAGCAACAACGCGCCCCCTCACTCTCCGCTTTGGGTGATCTGTGTCGGAGTCAGGGCTTGTCGATCAGCAACGTACGACTGCTTGAGATCCGCAACGACGTCACCCAAGAGCTCGGGTTCGTCAAGTACCGTCGCATCTGGGTCTCGCCCGAAAAGAAGCGACGCTTGGTTCAGGAGCAGCAGCCGAAGTCGGGTCGAAGGAACCCGCCGAACCCGACTCCGTTGCCGAAGCCGCCGAAGAGCGGTACTGGCGACGACTTCGACGCTCTGATCGAGATGACCGCTCAGCTGTTGAAGACTGCTGAGGCTGAAGAGCTTCGACTCCAGCAGCTCTACCAGAACGCGCGAAAGCGGAAGCTCCGCTTGTTGGCTGCGCACACAGCTATGGTCCGCAACCCTGTTCCTGAGACTGAACAATGAACGCAAAGAAGAACGAGCACCTCATCGCCCACGACAACGACTGGGAGAAGATGCCGGAAGAGTTGCGTCACGCGCTGCTTGCTGCGTGTCGCGGACGCTTCCAGCGTGAGCTCCTCCGAGGTCTGTCTCGTTGGTCCTGCACCGACCGGGGCTCGTACAAGAACCGCTACCTGGAGAGCCGCGACAACATGGTCGAGCGTGCGCGCTCTCGCCTGGCTCCTACCCACGATTGCGAGTTGCAAGTGGTAGATGTCGGAACCCGCTACGATGAACTGCGGCTGGTTGTCATCCGCCGAGGAGGAGAAGGACGATGGGTGCTGTGAAGTATCAGGTTCACGTCGACGACCGCATCGAGACCTACGCTGACATCTGCGTCGACGTCACTTCTTGTCAAGAGTGGGTCGTGACCGGCTATTCAGAGCCGAGTCAGTCGGGCATCTCGACGCACCTTCTGGCGGATCGACCGCTCAAGGTCAGTCAGTGGGTTCGAGAGCATATTGTGGAGATCCGACCCGAGATGACGAAGCAGATCAAGTCGATCTATTGGGGCGGAGAACTGGCATGATGTCACTTGCTTTGGCTGTGATCGTTTCGCTGTTGGTGCTTCTCGGCCTGCTCGAATGCCGCGGAGAAGGAATCTGATAGGAGGTCTGATGCACTTGGAAAAGTCTGTCATCCGCGTCGCCATGCACCAGCTCACGCCGAAGGGTGTGGGAGACAAGATCGGCTACGTCACTCTCAGCGACACCGCAGGCGGACTGCTGCTCGAACCTGAGGTGTGTGGTCTTTCCCCGGGGCAGCACGGCTTCCACATCCACGAAGTCGGCGACGTAAAGCCTAAGGACGGTACGCCGGGGGGCATGGCAGGCGAGCACTACGACCCGGAGAAGACGGGGAAGCATCTCGGACCCTACCGAGACGGCCATCGAGGGGACCTACCACGACTGACTGTGGACTCAGATGGCGTTGCGAGAACTCCTGTGCGTGCTCCGCGCCTGACCCTGGACGAGGTAAAGGACCGCGCGCTCATCATCCACAGCGGCGGCGACAACTACTCCGACAAGCCGAAGCCCAACGGCGGAGGCGAGAAGCGAATCGTTGGCGGGGTCATCACCAACAGTTGCCCGTACTGTCGGCAGAAGCTGCTCGTAAAAGTTGCTGTTGTGACGTCCGAGGGTTGACGCTTCTGCAGAGGCGCTTACCCTCTCATACAAGGGCGGCACCGGTTGTGCGCCGAGTGGGGGCTCCAGGCCCGCTGAGCACCAGCGTAATACCACTCGGCGTCAATTGAGGAAGCATGGCACTGCTTGGATAATGGGCGGTGTCGAAGGCGGTGTCGGAGTCGGGAAGTAGGGAACCCGGCTCACTTTCTACAACAACGTAGGTTGACGTTTTCGCAAAAGCGCTTACACTCTACGTCTATCGTTCAGAGGAATCCATGAGCTCGAAGAAGCCCGACTTCATCGCCCGCGTTTCGTCCAACCTCAAGAGCAGGGACGGCGCACCTTGGTCTGTCGACCTGCACTCGAAGACGCTGATTGTCGGTCCGAACGGGAGCCGCAAGACGGCAGTCGTTCAGGCGCTGGAACTCGCCGTGGGAGCTTTCAGCTCCGACGTGAACGGCAAGCTCTCTCCGGTCAAGGCGGGGGCGACCCTCTTCGGCATGGTGCCTGGGCAGGAAGTGCATGCGACGGCGATGACCGACGAGGGGCACACCTACACCTACGACCGCCGCATCGACGGCACGACCATCAAGAACGCTCAGCACTCGGGGCCTGGCGTCCAGGTGTTCCCGTTGCACACCATCCGGGAAGCGCTGCAAGCGGGGCCGGACAAGGCGAAGAAGATGCTCTTGAAGCTGGTGGTCGGCGAGGCGACGGAAGCTGACGTGCTGGCCTTTGTTCCGGCGGATGTGCATGAGCGCTACCGTACGGTCGCGAAGGGGCAGAGCGGCAACGAGCTCGACACGCTGCTCTTCGTCGAGAAGTACGCGAGCGACAAGAAGCGAGCCTTCAGCAAGGAGAGTCGTGAAGCTGAAGTGCGGCACGATCGACTGGCGTCTCAGTTGTCGGCGCGTCCGACCGAGCGGCACATCGAGCAGTTGTCGGAAGAAATCGAACAGCTCCGGCAGGAGTTGACGGGTGCCCCCTCGGCGGCACGCGTTGAGCTGCTGGGTGAGTTCAGCGGTGCGCAGGTTCAGAACGCAGAAGCGAACCTTGAGGCGTGGCGTGCTCGGGAGAAGGAAGAGCGTCAGGACAAGATGGGCGACCTCGACAAGCAGTTCGTCTTCGCGACGTCGGCAGTTGACGCGCTTGAGTACGCCGTCGAGAAGGAGTGGGACCAATGCCCGCTGTGTTCGTATGGCGGCAAGGGCAACGGGCAGATGAAGGGTCACCTGAGTCGCTGTCTGGAGTTCCAGCTTGAGCGTCAAGAGACGCTCGACAAGGAGATCATGCAGGTCGAAGCCAGCCTGGAGTCGACGGCGGCGGTCCAGCAGTGGCGGGGACATCTCGATGAGCTCAAGAGCCAGGCTGCGCCGTCTTCCGGGGTGAACCCGGCGACGGTCGACGCCTTGGTGGACAAGGTCGGAGCGTTGGTCCGGTCGCAGCACCTGTGTACTCAGTGGGACGAAGTCAACCACGCACTGGCGCAGAGCCGAACGGCTGCGGCTCGTTCGCAGGAGTATAAGCAGCTGGAGTCTGCATGCGCTGCGGCGATTCACGCCCTCATGGCGCGCGGGATGAAGGACTACCTCGACCGCACCAACCGCTACCTGCCCCTGGATTGGGCGGTAGACATCGTGCTCGAAGACAACAAGCGTGCGGCCTTCCGTGTCGGCATCGTCCGCAACGGCGTCGTCCACGCAGGGTTGAGCGGGGGCGAGTGGAGCGCCGTAACGGCTGCGCTGGCGATGGCTGCTGCCGACCCGACGAAGCTGACGGTCATCGTGCCGGAAGACCGCGCGTGGGACGCAGCGCGTCTGCGCAAGGTGATGGTGCGCTTCGGGCGCTTCCCGGGCCAGGTCATCATGACGTCGACGGTACGCTTCAAGGGGCGCTGCCCGAAGAACTGGGAAGTCATCAACTCGCAGGGCCAAGAGTTCCTCGCCCCCGATGTGCCGGATGACGACGACGGCGGTCTCGAGGACGTCATCGAACCCGAAGTCGTTGAGCCCGAAGTCGTTGAGCCTAAGCCAGGCTGGGCACCGAACGACAGCCCTGGCTGGAACGCGCCATCTTCGGATCTGACGCCTGAGCCGCCGCCCCAGGGTCCTCACCCCTCAGCGGTGCTTCAGATGCGCTCTCTGGGATTTAACGATGAGCAGATTCAGCGCGCCAGTGTTGCAACGGTGGGCGCTTTGATCCGGCGGGGACTGATGTCGACCCAGGTGGACATCACGCCGGACGGCGGATGGCTGGAGCTGGTTTCGTGACGCCGCTCGAGGTGATCGAAGCTTTGGCTGAAAGCGGCGAAGAGATCCTGCTGGCTGATGGGTTTGAGGACGCGCTACTGGGTGCGACTCAGACCTTTGAGCGTGGCGGCTACCGATACCGAGCAGTCTACTCGGTACGTGGATGCGTCGAGATCTTGATGCGTCAAGGCAGTACCTACGAGCGAGCAGTCGAATACCTCGATTACAACACTCTCGGCGCGTATTGCGGAGAAGGTACACCTTCCTTCCTGCTCGATCTGGAGCATGAATACCGGCTTTGACATTTAGTGACAGCCGAGGTAGCTTTCATCCACAGCTGGAAGCTGCTGCGGCGCTGTCGTTCGCCGGAGCCTTTGGACGTAGCCGGGAGCTGCCCAGGGGTGCCGAGGTACGTCTGGGTTGTAGCTCTTCTTCTTCATAGGAGATCCTCATGCCCCGCACTCCCGTTTACAAGTCCGACCTCATCATCCCGCCGTCCAACATCGACAACCTCGGGCGGGTCGAAGTCAAGAACATCGGCGCCAAGATCAGCGCTGGTGACATCGTCGCCGTTGTCGCTGCGGACTCCTCCGCGCTGCACGTCAAGCTCGCCGACGCGAACGCTGGCGACATCTCCCAGACGGGCAAGCTGTTGGTCGCGCTGCAGACCATCGCCGCCACCGACGGGCGGGGCTACTGCGCCAACTGGTACAAGGAGACGGGACTCAACACCAGCGCCCTCTCCGTCGGCGCCCCCATCTACCTGAGCGACACCGCGGGCGCGCGTACCTCGGCTGCTCCGGCTGTCCGCCGCCAGGTCGGCATCGTCACCGTCTCCCACGCTTCGACGGGTGAGTACCTGCTCTGGCCGGCTCAGTACGAGGCGCGCCGTGCGGACCACGCCAGCATCGCGGCGAGCTCGGAGCACGAGAACACCACCACCGAGGCGCTGTTCGACACCACCTACACCATTCCGGCGAACACCCTGAAGGTCGGCTCGGTCATCAAGATCAAGTACATGGGTATGGTCGTCGACAACAACAGCACCGACACCCTGACCATCAAGCTCTACCTCGGCGGACTCAGCGGCACCGCTCTGCTGACGGGTACTGCGACCGACGTCGCCGACAACGACATCTTCTGTGGTGAGGCCACGGTGGTTGTGCGGACCATCGGCGGATCGGGCACCTTCGTCGCGTACGGTACCCTCGCTGACGTTCCCGCGGCCTCGGGTACGGCTGCGCCGAAGTACGAGGCTGTGGCCTCCACCGCCATCGACACCACCGCGGCTCAGGTCATCGGTGTTGGCGCTGACTGGAGCGTGGCCCACGCTGACAACGAGTGCCGTCTCGAGATGCTCGTCGTGGAGATCCTGTGACCGCCAAGAAGCCCGCCGCCAAGAAGCCCGCTGCGCGTAAGCGTAAGGCTCCTGCGAAGAAGTCCCCTGCGAAGAAGGTCGCCGAGAACAAGACGATCCCTGCGATCAAGGCCAAGATCAAGGCGCGTTTCGAGGGCAAGAAGCCCGAGGACGCGCTGGAAGACGCGATCGACCTGTTGGTCGAGGCGTCCCAGGTCCTCAGCGCCGTGGAGCATGTGGTCAGCGACTCCGTGGGCATTCTCCAGCATCTGAAGGGCGGACGAATCATGTCTGCCTTGGACGAGCTCCGGGAGCTGCCCGCGGATATCAGCAAGCTTCAGAAGGAAGTGCGTGACTTCAAGGCTGTCCTGCTCAAGAAGTAGACGTCTGATGTCTGACTCTCAGCGTAAGCCTCCCTCGGGCGTTGTCGCCGAGGTCAAGCGTGGTCTTGAGTGGCACAAGGAAGGCCACAGCGGCGACGGGCTAAAGCCTGAAACCGTAGCGTGGGCTCGCCGGTTCGCTCGGGGCGACAACATCAGCGTCGACAAAGCCATCAAGATGCGCGCCTGGTTGGCGCGCCACAAGGTGGACAAGAAGGGCGAAGGCTTCTCACCCGGAGAGAAGGGTTACCCGTCTCCGGGGAGAGTTGCCTGGGCTCTTTGGGGCGGCGACGCAGGCGTGGGTTGGTCCAACCGTGTGGCCAACGCCGCCGAGAAGAAAAAGAAGAAGTAGCTACTGGTCGGCGAGCCAGGCGCGTACGGAGTCGTGGTTGATCGCCAGCCGCGCCATGTAGACCTCACCCGCGGCTGAGATGCGGCTCGTCCAGGTCGTCGAGACGCGCTGCTTCCAGTCGTGAGCGTTGGTCGAACGGATCGGGCCCAGACCGCCGAAGCCCACCCCGTTCAAGCCTGAGCCGGAAGTGTTGCTCTCCAGCGTCAGGATCTTGTCGGTCTCTTCGTCGTAGTCGAGAATCAGCCATGAGTGACCCTTGGGGAAGACCGTGAAGGTCTGCAGCAAGTAGACCCCGTCCTTGGGTACCGCTCCTTCGGGCATCATCTCCCCGACTCCCCACTCAACGGTCACGCCAGGTCCATAGCCCTTGGGGTCTCCACCCGCAGGCACCTGCCAGCGCGACCACTGGTCACCGCTGAAGGTTGTGTCGAACCCGCAGCCCAGGAAGTAGGCGCTGAACAGCGAACAGTTGGTCCGCTCTTCACCCACGTAGCTGCCGGAAAGATTGACCCCCTTGGGCAGCTTGGGAACTTGGCCGGGCATGTTGTAGGTCGCCTGCATCGCAGGACCGAGAAGCGGGTTGAAGGTACTCCAGGGCTCCTCGTCGGTGTACGTGTTCTCTTCCGGCGGTTGGAGTAGCGCAGCCCAGGTCTTCTCTCCGACGATACCGTCCGGCGACAACCCGTTGTCTCGCTGAAACGCCTTTACGGCGCTCGTCGTCTGGTCTCCGAAGATTCCGTCTGGCGCGCAAGGATACTTCTTGAGGTCGAGGATGCCTTGGCAGTCCAAGACAGGACGGCCCGTAGAACCCTTTTGGATGGTCGTCGGCATCTTACCTCCGTCTGCGACGTACGACTCAATCGTTACTTCAGATCGATGTCGAGCTCTCGGGCGATCACGTCGAGCTTATGACCCAGCTCGGCCAACTCCGTCACCAGGCGCTGTTCCTGAGCCAGGAGTTCAAGCTGACGGTCTTTCGCCAGGTCTTCGCGAAGGCGTGCCTCGAGATCTTCGAGGTCCTGCTGCTTCACCACATCGCCGTTGCCCATCATCATTGCGCTGGTGATGGTGCCTCCGCCGCCGCTGAACAGCAGCAGCAAACCGCCGACGCCACCAATCTGCCCAAGAGTCAGGTTCGACAAGAAAGTACCTCGGGACTTTGCCGCAGGAGTATCGATGGCAACGAGAGGTCCGGTGACCGACGCAGGATCTTCAGTGTTTTCAACCGGTGCAGGGGTCATCGTCGCTCCAGCAACAGAAGGGTGGGGCTAAGAGAAGTCATCAGTCCTGCCCGTGGTGCGCGAGCAGCTGATACTGTACCTTCAACCCGGTCAAAGTCTGGGTATCGGTCGTGTTCTGGTTGCCGAAGCCCACCATGAGGTGCTGGGTATCGGACGTCATGGCATTGCCCGGATCGACGGAGCGGTTTTGGCCGCCGCGATCCGTCCGGTCACTGTTGGCGTTCTGACCGACGGAGCCGTCCTGCCGGTCACTGCGGTAGCAGATCACGCCGCCGAGGTAGCGGGCGTCGGTGATGGACTGGTTGGTGTTCGGCAGGGTGCCATAGTCGTGCCCACCCACATACGCCGAGGAGTCCAGTTGCGAAGACAGGTAGACACCTTTGTCGGCGGCAGGAGAGGCATCGTTGCCCATGCCCAAGTACAGCTCCCAGGTGCCTGTCAACGTGTTTCCCCAAACAGCGCGGATGGCCACCGCGTAATGCTTGGTGCGATCAAAGTCGGACAACTGAATCGTGAAGAACAAACCGTCGGGCGTGCCGTTGCCGATGCGTCCATGGTTGCTGCCGTTCAGCACGATGGTGGACTCGACGGCCAGTGTCGAACCGGAAGCGGTGTAGAGGCTGTTGCCGTCCGTTTTGGTAGCCGCGCTCAGATCAACGTCAGTCCAGGCCGACGACGCCGCAGCATGGATACGCACGATGGAGCGGGAGACCGATGTCTTCGAGCCCAACGTCGCGGTGAGCTCCGCAACGTAGACGTAGCCCGCGGCGACAGGCGTGAAGGTAGGCGATACAGCAGCTGCGTCAGACAGCAGCGACGTCTTATCACTGGACCCGCTGTTGGTGTACTCCGTCAGCGTCCAGTTCAGGCCCGCGTAGTTGCTGCTGCCCGAACCGTTCAGCGTGACCGCTCCGGTGCCGCTTTGGTTCTGGTCACTACCCGCGTTGGCGATGGGAAGGTTGTCCGCCGGCTGGTCGGGAACGGAACGAGACACACTGGCGGGAACACCAGAAGGAACAGAGCGCGTCGGATGCGGCTCAGGACGAAGACGTGCCATCGAGACCTCCTACTGCAGATCAGCAGGCGCCGTGTCGACCGCGGGCTCAACCTCGACTTGAATCGAAACGTTGCCGTTGGACGCCGGGGTCACCTCGACCAGGAGAGTGCCGCCGTACTTGGTCGTTGGCACCGCGATCTCGTAGTATTTGTCCTCCTCGCTGCTCATCGCTCGAGCAGCGATAGAGGTGTAGGACAGAACTTCGCGGAGGTTGCCGGCAGCGGCTCCAGTCGACTCGAGAACACGAACGGTCGAGAGGTTGATCGCCGTGTCCATGCGGGCCTTGATGTAGGTGATGAACCCGCGCTTCGGCATTCCAGCCAACGAGATCTCCGTCCCGCTGGTGGTGACCGCCTGAGCAGACGCTTCTTTTCGAATACGGGACCGAACCCGATTGACCTTGTGAGCCACGTACACCTCCGCGCTGGGACCGGGCTACCGCGCCAGGACCATTGCGCCGCCAGAGTATCACGCAATGTCTCTTTATGTCACGAGCTGTGGCGGATGTCCTCCGCAGCTTCATCGACAGCTTCTCGAGAAAGTCCGAGACAGAAAGCCCGCGCCCCTCCGGCCAGGTCGACTGCATACCTACGACCATTGTTGACCAACCACCCGCGTTCTCGCCAGCGGTCGACGATCTCTGCGTAGGTGTACCCGAGGCGAGTAAGGCGGCCTTCGAGCTCCGTCGCCTCGACCCACAGGATGCCCCAATTTTCTTGCGCAGCCCAGGCACCGAAGAAGGTGGTCGGGCGCTCGGGGTCGTGCCGACCGAAGAAGCGGTGGCTGTTCGCTGCTGCCCAGGAGACGACATCAACCAGCGCACCGAGCGGAACATCTGCGCTCCACTCAGCGGCGCTCATCGCCTCGAGCATCATGTCCATCGGCTGGACACCCTTCGGCTTCGGCAGTCCCAGTTGATGCACCAGGTCAGCCGTCAACGCCAGCACCGCAAGGTTGGTGCCGTGTCGACGAGAAACCGGACCACCTGCTGCGGCGATGTAGCGGTCGCGATGCTCGGAGAAGCTACGTCTGAGCGCGGACCAATGCGGCTGCAAATGCGTAAGATACTTAATGAGTCGTGGACCCAGATGCCCATGATGTCCCATCAAGGTGCGCGTCAGCTCCTCAGCGATTGCGCCGCCACTTGAGCCGAGCGGACGACCCCCCAGCGACAGCACGCGAGCTCGCGTACCTGCGTTCTTGTTGCCCGCAGTCAGAGGACCCTCGCCGCTACTGATGAGTACGCTACGCCAACTGCTGGTGTGGTCGATGCCGCTGATGTTGCCTCGGCCTCGACCCTGACCGTTCGCGAACTCGTAGATGACTTCGCTGATCATGTCGGCGCTGTTGCGCTTCGTCTCGTCCAAGATGAGCGGCAACGAGTGCAAGTAGCCGGTAGCGCGTTCAATCCAGACTTTGGTGGCGTCCCAGGTGTAAAGGGCTGTCGGGCTGGTGTCGGAGGGACGACCCCAACAGGACGCAGCCAAACGAAGAGCTGTCGTCTTTCCGCTGCTGGTCTCGCCGTGGATGTCGACGATGAAAGAGTTGCAGCCGAGAATCTCGAGCAGCGGCGGTGCGCAGCTGGCGTAAACCGCCAACGCCATCGTCGGAAACTCCATCGCTTCTGCGGCGATGCCCAGCCACTGAGACCAGGAGCCCTTCGGCATCCAGCCCTCACTGACAGCGGACAGCGCAGGCGGAGCCGACAAGACAAAGTCGGCGCCGTCTGCTTCGGTGCAGTGGATGTAGCCGCTGGGCAGCATGAAGCCGGCGATGGTGTCGGCGTCGCCCTGCCAACCCAGGTGGCTCGACGTGAACGTGATCGGCAGCGAAGCTGCGTTGCGGTCCTCGAAGGCTGCCAGGTAGGTGACCATGCCGCGGGCGTTGGTCGAGTTGACCGGGAAGCCCCAGTTGATGAGCTCCATCATCTTGCGGCTGTCGAACAACGTACGACGATCGACGCTCTTCGACTGCCACCCGTCAGGACTGAACCACATGATTTGACGGCCTTCGGCGTCGCCTGTGCGTCCTACGGTTCTCCCGGAGATGATGACCGGCGAGGCGCTGACACGCGTACCAGGACCTCCATCCTGTGACGAGCGCCAGATGCCACTCTCGTCGACGACGTACCCCATGGGCACGTAGATCTCTCGTTGCTGCTGAGCGTCGAGCAGATCCGTCGGAATGCTGGTGAAGGAGTCGCTGAGACGGACTGCCGTGTCCGCTTGCAGGTTTTGAGCTTCTTCCCAGGACGCCTTCGACATCGTCTTGATGAGCTGCGTCGCTCGAGCGGAGCAGCCGGGCAAGTTGCCGATGATGAGCGACAACTGACGACACGTCTCTTGATGCTCGTTGTACGCCGCGGCGAGATCGGGCAGCGTCTCTGCGGTAACGAAACTATCCCAAAGAGCCGGGCGTTGAGGTCGTTTGGCCGCCCGCAACGCATCGAGATGGTTTGCAAGAAGGCGCAAACCAGGGTGATCGGGGAGCTCAAAGGGAGCGGTGCCTGACCCCGTTTCGGGGGGTTCTGGAGAGGTAGGATGCAACGGCTACAGCAGCGAGGGGGAGGCGGTTGGCGGGGTTCCGCGAAAGTATCACGAGGAAACATTGCGGGGCTGTCATCAAATGTCAGTGTCGCTTATACATCAGCAAGCGTTCGTCCGACGTCAGCTTCGGCGCTGATTACTACAGGCCAGCCGGGAATCTTCAGAGTCATGCACTCTTCGAGTTTGAGGCGCTGACGTTCAAGCTCAGGCGGTAGGGGCTCGCCCTTCTTCGGTTTCCAGAACGGATCGAACCCCTTCGGTAGCGGCACCTCGACGCAGATGCTGTCGTGGCACTGGTGAATCATGCCTGTGCCTGGACCGGCAAACTGATGCGGGAACGCGCGCATGACACGCTCTTCTGCGATGCGCATGAGCGACGCCTCAGCAGCGAGAATGGGGTAGTTGACCACCTCCTGCTTCTTTCCGTCAGACAGAACACCGGACCGTCGCCCCATCACCGGCTCTTCGAGATAGCCCTGAGCATCGTAGAGGCGGACCATCGCAGCCCATGACTGACGCCAGTCGGGCTCCGAGGTGTGGAGAACACGGTTGAAGACGTTGACCTGGGCGGGCGTCATCTTGATGTAGGGCAGCGTGCCGTCAGCGTTCTCGGTGCTGGTGAGCACACCCCAGACAGTGGGTACCTCGGCCCAGTAGGCGCTGGCGTAGCGGAAAGTCTTCGTGATCTCACGCATCGAGCTGGCTGGACTGGTCTTGTCCTTCGGCTTGCCCTTGAGATTGAAGCCCTTCTCGCCCCAGCCCGCAGCGTTCTTGAAGCGGTCACCGAAGATGTCGAAAGCGAGCGTGCAGTGCGGGTCGAAGCCCTCGAGGAAGCAGGACAGCAGCCGCTTGACGCCCCAGTAGTTCGCGATGATGCGCAGGTGCGCCTGGTCCAGGTCAGCCCCGATGAGAATGTGACCCGGTCCTGCGGTGAAGATCTCCTTCGTAATCGAGAGTCCGCGGCGACTGCCTTGGTTCTGCAGATTAGGCTGACTGCATGAGAGTCGCCCCACAGCGGTGACGTGCGCGTTCCAGGTGGCGCGTACCCGCCCATCGGCGTCGACCCAACCCTTCTCGCTGGTGGCTCGCGGAGCAAACCTCGCGAGTCCCCCGAGCACCTTGTTCTTTTCACGACGGTACAGACGCAGCTCGTACAGTGCCTGCCATCGGTTTTCATCCAGCTCACCGTGAGCGAGATGCCCGCGCAGCACCTTGTCCCCGGTCGAAGGGAGTCCCGTGTCCGTGTAGAAGTCTCGAGGTTCAAGGTGCTTCGGGATGCCGAGGCCCCACTCTTCGTAGAGCAGGTCCCGTACCTGAGCATCGCTGCCGGGGCTCATGTTGGGTTTGTCGAGCAAGCTCAGGATCTTAGTCCTGCGCTGTTCGACCGACTTCTCAAAGTGTGCTACAAGTTGTTTGCGCCGCACTTCATCGATCCAGAAGCCGTTGCGGTGCATGTTCACACACATCTGCTGCGTCCGATGGTCGATCTCGTAGAGCGTCGCGGGTGCCGGGGTACGGTTGTGTGTCACCGATCAGGCGTCCTCGTCGTAGGTTTCAGGGGCGGGACCGTTCTCCATGAGCTCGGTCACCCAGTCATCGAACCGGTTGAAGTACCCGTGCTCACGCGCCACAGCGATCAAGGGCTGAGCGATGCGTACGCCCACTTCGACGTCGACCAGGTTGTAGCGTAGCAAGTCGTCGGGGTCTTCCCCGTGGATGTGCTTCTCGCCCTTCTCGCTGGACTCCCAACGGTCCACATCGAGCAGCAGGTTCCCGATGTGCTTCAGTCCCTTCGGGAGCTCCGGGGCACGGCATCGTGTGAGGAACAGCGTGTCGATGCAGGGGTTGGGAGTAACGTCGAAGAAGTTCTCGATGACCATGCGGTCGAAGTAGCCGGCGTTGTGGCCCAGCTTGACGCATGACGTGTCGACGAAGAACTCTCGCAAGATGTCTTTGATCTCTTCCTCGTCCGCGGCGCTGTAGAACTTACCGTCGGGTAGTGGAGCGCCGACCTTCGCCCACAAGCTGATGCCGACCGTACGGCACAGGATGTCGGGGACCTCTCCTGGTTCTGCCAAACGCCCATCCGCCATCATGTCGGGAGTGCTGATGGCGAGGCACTTCAGCTGGACGTACTCGACGCGGTCAAGCGTCGTCTCGACGTCGTACTCGTAGAGCGGAGCGCCGAGTTGCTTGCTCTCCTGGAGCCATTGGCGCAGCTCTTGAGGTGAGGGACGCCATGTCGCCTCGCCTGGGGTCCAGTTCAATCGGTCAGTGAACCAGCGCCACGCCTTGCCAAGCTGCCGTTGCAGCACATCCCTGAACGCAGGCGCACGCAGCACATAGGACGGATGCCAGGTGGGGAAGACTTTGACGAGTTCGCCCTCAAGCTCAATGTCGTCCAGCTGCTCGACTCGACCGCTGCCAACCTTGGCCCAGGTGAAGCTGTCGACCAGCAGCATGTCGCCTGCAAGCTTGCCCATGCTGCGGTTGTCTCGCGTCAGCGCTTGGGCTGCTGTCTTGCCGAGGGTGATGATGTTCCGGTAGCAGCGCGCATACGTCTCGAGATGCGGACGGCAGCACTCCTGCGGATGAGGCAGGGGTTTCTTCCCTTTCTGCAGCCGGTTCTTGTTGAGAAGATCGAGGCGCTTGTTCATGCGCTGCCAAGCTCCACCGGGTCGACCGGGAGGTTTGCAGCAGATGACATTCATCAAGTCGATGTGGGGGCGCTTCAACCCCACAGCAGCGAGCGTACGTGCCCACTCGTTACCCGAGGGACCGACCAGCGGACGTCCGTACTCAACCTCATGGTTGTTCGGAGACTCCGCGACGGCGAGTACGCCTGAACCTTCATGCAGTTCGGGGCTCACCGGCTCGTACGGCTCAGGCTCAGGGTTGAGCTTTGTCGGCTTTCGGAGCTCGCCGTTCTCGCGCAGGGGACACTTGTCGCATCGCGCGCCAAACTTGGTGGGATCGTAGCTCATGGGCACCAGAAGGAAGAGCCCCGGCAGATCGTCTACCGGGGCTCTTTGTTGGCAGGAAGCCTCGCCTCTACATCGGAGGAGGAGGCGGCAGCTCGGAAGGCCCGGAGGTGGCATTCACAGGCGCGGGGGCCGGAGCCGGCGCGGCAGCCGGAGCCGGAGCCGTCACGGTAGCACTGCCGCCGGGGGCGTTGGTGACCCGAATGGCCGCCTTGGCCGCGGGCTTGCGACCTTCCGCCTTGTTCTTGTCGTAGGTGCTCTTGGTCAAGAACGCCGCAACGTCGCCGTACTGACCGCCCGTGGTCGCCTTGTCGTGCCACTCGACGTAGACGGTCTTGCCCATCAGCCAGTGACCGTGGAAGCCATCCTTCCACTGCTCGTTGCTGAAGCCAGCGGACAGGATGACGGACTTGATGCTGCCCGTGCGGCCCTTGACCTGGTTGTCCTTCAGGCCAGCGAACTGGTTGCCCTGGTCGTCGTGAGCGACGTTGATGAAGTGGTTCGTAGTGAACCCGGTTTCGAAGGAGAGCTCCAGCTGGAAGCTGCCCTTCTTGCCGCCCTTGGTCCAGGGCTTGATGTTCTGAATGACCGCGCTGTAGTAGTCGGTCGCGGGGGCGCCAGCGCCGTAGGCGCTGACCTTGGTGAGCGTGTCACCAGGAATGACGAAGTAGGAAGACATGTTTGCCTTTAGGTTGGTTGTTGTCACGCGTGACCCGTCTGGGTGTACCAGGCGGAGAAGACGGGTAAGGTGCGGCGCCGCGGACCCCATTGACAAAAAGTCCGTACAGCGCCGTTACCCTACCCAGAAGGGGGCGCGTCGGGCGGAGGTGGCGGAGCGCCACCCTTCGCCGTAGGCGCAGAAAAGTCGAAGAGGTTGTTGGCGTCTCGCCGGAAGTGTGCTCGAGCCACGCCGTCTTGAACAGCCCAACGCAGGTGCAGGGGGTTCAGCTTGCTGTAGTGGCCCGACAGCTTCTTCGCGACGTCCTGCACTCGTTGGCGGCTCATGTCGTCCATGAGTGCTTCCGCAACCGTGTCGGCGACGTCGTCTTGCCACTCGAAGCCTTGGAGTCGGCGCAGAACATATGGGGTCGCGCTGGCTCGAAGAGCCTCACGGATGCTCGCCGGAGTCCGTCGAGTGAAGGTGCTGATGCGGCTGCCGGTAATCCACGCCTTGTCGTCCGGCTCAGCGTAGAACGTGACGCGCGGAGTCCACGGGTCTTCGTAGCTGTTGTCCAGAACTGCGCGGATGTTGACGTCGCACCACGCCGGAAGGTCCTCAACGAGGCGCGCCATCGGAATCTCCGGCCCGCCAATCGTGAGCAGCTCGCGCGTATCTTCGTCGAACTTGGGCTTGCGTTCATGCGCACTGACCGCCAGCTTGCAGCCGCTGTGACGCATGAGATCCGCGAGCTCCGTCAGCCGGTCCTCGAGGTTCTTGTACGGGTAGAACCCGTCGGCCTTGCCCGTCTTCTTGCTGCGCGGCGCTTGCTTGCGCCAGTTGACCATGCTGGTCTTGCACAGCAAGCTGATGTCGTCGACGATGACTTCACCGTAGCTGGCGAGGTGCTGCTCATGCGAGCGCAGAACGCGCAAGAGCTGGTCCAGGTCCCGCGGCTCCTCGGGCAACATCCGCGGGCTGAAGCCCAGCTGGTCGTTGCCGATGGCGAGCAGGTTGTCGCGCACACCGATGCACAACGCGTTCGGGAAGGCAGCCAGGAGGCTGCTGGTCTTGCGTCGCTTCGGCTCTCCGTAAAGAAGAAGCAGCAGATTTGGGGTAGGGGCAGGGGTGCTCATAAGTCCTGTTGGGTGGGAGGCGGGGCGCCTCAACCTTGCTGATGTAGCAACAGATGGTAGGGCAGGTCAAGGGATCGACCCGGTCATCTTTTGTCACCGGTCCATCAAAGAATGTCGGCCTGGTCAATAGTCCTGAAGAGCCGAAGGACCATACGCGCACAGGTTGTACGCTTTGCACGCGCCGTAGCGTCCGTAGCAGACAGTCTCGTTCATTGTTTTGGGCCATTCCCAATAGTTGGGCGTGCTCATCTCAACGTTAGCGAGCCGATGTTCAGCGTTCCAGATGAGATTGGCGAGATGACTGTCTCGATGAGGCGTTGGTTTGAGATAGGCACGGCGAACTGCCCAGGGCTCTTGCGTCTGAATAAGGTTCACCCGCAGACCACCGAAGCGGCGACCGTACATCTGCTGCCCCATCAGTCGGAACAACGCGAAGCCTCCGTCCATGGCGTAAGCCGTTGTGCTCTTGCCCACAGTGACGTTGGCCTGGTGTTTATGGTCCCAGATTTCTACGGTTCGACCGCGAATGATGGACAGATCAAGCCGTCGAGTCACCCACACAGGGGTGCCGTGGCGGGCATGCCCCGGAACGTTGAGCGGAGTGATGTGAATCGGGTAGATCTGCCCTGTCTCTGGGTCAGGAATAGAATTGACGACGGAAATGGGGTCGTACAACGGCGTATCAGCGGGCACGACCCACAGCCCCCATCGATCACCGTCATCTGCCGCACGAACACCGCAAACTGCCTTCATTTGCGCCTCAACGGCGACAATTCTGCCCGGGGGCTCGGGGTAGGCGGCGATGTAGCGCCTGAAAACTTCAACCATCAACGGGATGTGGTCCCACCCACGCGGATTCGTCTCGCAATAGGCTTGCATGGCTTCTTCTGCGGTGTACAGGGAGTCGATATCGTCAGCAGTCAGCTCACGATCGCCTGCCAGCGTCGGTTTCCCGTCCGCTTGCGCCTGTTCCATGCCCCAGATGGCGTGTTGGTGCGCTTGAGCGACGTGTCCCAGGCTACCTTTGTCCGTTGCGCCGCCCCACAAGTCGACGTTGAGGCGATTCCCCACGGCGAAGAGCGTCGGACACTTGATGAATGTGCCGATACGACTCCATCCGCGGGCGCTTCGGCTCGCGTTGATGAGTCGGGGGTCAGGAGGAGCAGAAGGAATCATGGCGCAACCCTTATGCCGTCAGCAAATCGGTCAAGTTGTCCAGCAGCGCTTCCATGTTGTCCATTCCCATCAGCTTATCGCCGACGCCGGACAACTCTTCTGCTGTCAGGTACTCTTCGATCGGCCCGAACTTGTCCACCAGGCGCATCACGACTTCTTCGTCGTAGGTACCCTGTGCGATGACTACCTTGAGCAACGTCGCTACGCCGCCTAAGCGATCGAAGCGTCCCTTCCACTGGACAAAGTCGCCGGGACGCCAGGGCAACATCGCAAAGATGGCGAGCGTTGCCGTCTGCAGTCCGTCGACACCTACGCCAACGGACTGTCCTGTAGCGACGAGGACGATGGGGCCGTCAGATTCTCGGAACGCATCCACTGCGCGGTTCTTGTCTCCGTCCGAGACGCCGCCGTGAACCATATAGACAGGAGCTCGAGTAGCCCGGTCACCCTTCTTGACAGCATCGCGAATCTTTACAGCCCACAACTCAGCGTCGGCTCGACGCGCCGTGAAGATCACGACCTTGCCTCCGCCTTGCAACCCTTCGATGGTCTCGTTGATGACGTATAGGCGCTTGCGGCTGCACGCTTCGGCGAGACGCATCTCCGTCAGCTGTCGACGCAACATGGGGTCTCGACCCGCCCCTGCGATGCGCTTCGCCAAGGCGCGCTGCGCCTGACCATAAGTGTTGCCTTCGTCGTAGCGGTCGGCGCGGTTGAGCTCGCTCTTGCTGAGGTACTCGACGTCGACACGCGTCGGGGGAAGCTGGCCGTGACTTTGACTGTAGGTGACCTCGTGCATGAAGAAACTGGCTCGCCCGCGCAACTCTTCGAGGTTCGTCGCTCCCTTGTCGTCGTAGCCCGTGGGCGAGTAGTCGTTTCGCGCGCCGCGGCAGTGCCGACCGACAAATCGGCTAAACGAAGAGCCGAAGCCGCCAGGCCACAACAGGTCGTACTGCGCCCAAAGACGACGAGGACGTCCATCGTCGAGCGGTGTAGCGCTGAGCCCGATGCGCCGTCGCGTGCTCTCAAACCGACTCACTTCCATCGCAGCGATGGCGAGCTTTTGGTTGCCTTTGGCGGTGGTCTTCAGCTGAAAGTCAGCGGTGCCGTCCACCATCTGCACCATCTTCCAGCGTTTGCCGTCCCCGAACATGTGGATCTCGTCCCATACCTGAGTTACGGGATTGATCTGGCGAAGCTGCTCGACGTACAATCGAAGGGCTTCCGAGCCAACGATGACGAATGGACGCTGCCCCTTGGCTCTGCGGTCGGCGAGGTACGCGGTGAGAGTAGGGGTATCCTTACGTCGCTCGCTCTCCGGGAGCATCACGTACGGCTCGACGCTGCTGTACTTCAGGACGTCCCGCCGTACGCTGTGGCGCGCCTTCGCGGGCGTGAGGAAGAGAACCGGGCCGGGCAGGGTAAGGCACTGCAAGATGGCTCCGAGTGACTTACCGCTGCCCGCCGGCCAAGTGTTCATAACTGCCGGACGCTGAGCCCAGCAAATGCCTGCGCGCTGGTAGTCGGTCGCTTCTGCGAGCGCCTTCGGCTTGAGCTCTCCGCGCTGGACCATGGCGTGCATCGCCCCGGTACCCCACAGCACCATGTCGTCCCAGGACCACGTACCCCACGGCGTCTCGATCATGCCGTCGATGTACCGCGCGTCCCGTTGATGCGGGCGGATGTCCGTGCGGGTCAGGTAGTGCTCCACCAAATAGCCGGCGTTCACGGGTACGAAGACTTCATACTCAGTGGGCTGAAGCCATGGGCTGTCGGCGAGGAAGTCGTCGAGCTTCGCTCCTACGCGGATCTTCCGTCGACCAAAGCGCGCCCAAGCCAGAACACCTGGAACAAGCTGCTCGATCTCGTCGAGAGTCGGGTGCCAGGAGCGAAGCAGATAGCGGTAGTGGGGCTGCTGGAAAATCACGAAGTGAGCCTACTCTCTCATTGCAAAAGCGTCAAGGCACCCGCCTTGCAATCTTGACAAGAAGAGACAGGGCGGCTACCTTTACCCCATGAAGACCACAGGACAAGTTCTTCTGGAGGCGTGCGCTCGGCGCAGCTGGTCTCAGGCGGAGCTCGCTCGACGCTCGGGCATTCACAGCTCCAAGATCAACCGGCTCGTCAAGAACAAGAACACGCTCTCGCTGCAGCACGCCAAGACATTGGCGGATCTGTTTGCCGAATCCCCGCAGACAGGAGAACCGGAGAGCTACCTGGAGTGGCTCGGCGAGCTCACCCAGGCGTCCGTCAACTAAGCGAAATCATCAGGTCGACAGCCGCTGCCGGATCGGAGGTGCCTGCGGTGCCGCCCGTGGTGACGCAAGCGTAGGCGAGGCCGGAACCGAACGTCACCATCCCCTGAGGCGACATGTAGGAGCGTTTGCTGCTCGCTGCGCAGGCGAGAACAACAACTGGCGCCGTGGTGCCAACCGTCACGCCGCTGGTGGCGTCCCAGAACTTGAGGTAGACCTGTGCGTTCGAGGTGTTGTTGATCTGCACCGCGAAGAGCGTAGTCGACCCGCTCTTGGCGTACTGCACTGTGCTGGCAGCGCTTGTGTCCTCGACGAGGATGGTGCCGAGATTGCCGGCGCGGGTCTGAGAAACAAAAGCCATGTCAGCTCCCCACCGCTTCGACGAGCACGTTTCCGCCCGCCGGGCTGGTGCCGCCTGAAGTACCTGCTTCCTGGACGCATCGCCAGCTCACACCCGTAGCGAACGCAATCCCGTCGGGCATGGTGACATCCATCGTCGCACCGTTGGGCACCTCAAAAATGAGCACAGGCGCGGTGCTGTCGTTGCCGGTGTTGTCGTCGTAGAACTTGACGTAAACGACGTTGCTGCTCGCGTTGTTGATGTGGACGCTGTAGATCGTCTTGGCGCCGCCGAAAACGTCAGCGTCGGCAGTACCCGTCGCTGCTGTTTGCGAAACAGCGACGTCGCTGAACCGGCTGTCAAGAGGTGTGGAAGTCAACGCCATGACGGAATCCTATCACTATGGGGGAAGGGTCGTCGAGTCCGGTCGACGAGGTTCAGCGGACCGTGCGCTCTTTGCCGGATCGACCACGGCGTACTGCACACCGAGAAGCGCCGACGCCCACTCAACAGCGGCACCTTGAGTGCCCATCGCTTCCAGCAACGGCTCGCCGGACTCAGGTCCGAGCGGAACACCCGGCGGGACCTCGCTCATCAACATGCGGTTGAACTCGCCAACCGGCGACGTGATGAAGCTACGGCTCGCGATGCCCGGCGGCAAGTAATAGCGGTCTTCCTTCACCGGATCTGGGTCGAAGGGATCCGAGGTGCCCTCGACCGTAATCATCATGTCGGGGAAGAAGTACATGATGGTCGGCACGAGGCTCGGGTGAACACGCGCGGGCGCACCGCCTTCGGCCCACCCTGCTGACGCAGCTACAGCACCGGGAATCGGCGCGCTCTCCGGGTCGACGACCTCCGTCAGAGCATTCCGCATCGCAGGCATGAGCGTGTAATCAATGTTGGTCTCCTCGGTGACGGGGCTGGCGAGAACTTGTCCCGCAAGAACGTAAACCGCGACCATGTTGCCGACGTGGCGGAAGCCCGCATCGATGGTGGACTCAGGCAGGTAGATTTCCAGGTACGGGTAGCTGTCGGGGTTCTCTGCCGCCACGATCGAGTAGTAGCGTTGAACCGCTTCTGTCCGCGCCGCAGGAAACGCAACGCCCGTCCGCGTCCGCGTGTATTCGGCGCGATCGGTCGGCGACGGGCGACGAACAGCAAAGGGCGCCATGCTGTAGCGGTGCTGCTTTTGCAGCCGCATCAGCACTTCGTTGAGCTCGATAATCTTGCCCTGTTCGACCATGACCGATTGGTCGGAGAAGATCATGTACATCGCTTGACGCATGTCGTCGGGAACGTTCTCCGGTCCGCCGTAGCCGTTCTCGATGAAGTTGCGCGTCTGCTCGTCGACGAGCTCCAACGGACCGTAGGCGTCTTCCAGCCGCTCCCGCAGCTCATCATCCAACTGGTCAATCGGACCATAGCCAAACTCAATGGCGCTGCGCAGGGCGTAGTAGCTCTCCTTGATGTCGTCGGGCAAGTTGTCGACGTCCACGCCGTAAGGGTCGGCGACCGAGCCGTAGAGGAACTCCGTGAGCGCTTCGGCTCCGTACTTCTGCGTACGGCGGATGACACCCATTCGGTAGGCGCCGCCCGCGCTGAACATGTTGGCGACGACCTGGCGGTTTGCGTTCTTCTGGAATGCCCAGAAGGGGAAGAGCAGGTTGACCCACAACGCGCGGTCGCCTCGGCTCACGCTGCCGGCGTAGTCGTAGAGACCCTTCACAACCAGCTGAGCGGCGATGCGCGGCTCGAGACCCGACTCCATGAGCGTAATCATCGCGCCCAGGCGCTCGCGCTCACTCCATGCTTCAGCCATCTCCGTGGTGTGCTTGGTGATCTCGTTCAAGAGCGTCCGAACCGCGCGCTTGCGGTGCGCCAACTGCCCCGCCGCCATCTGATCGGCGACGTCCTCGATGGAGTCACGAATGGTGTTTTCGAGCACGCGAGCGTCGAAGCTCGAGAAGATGGCTTCCTCAATCGCGATACGTCGAAGGTCACGGTAGTTGTAGACCTTGTCACCGACGATGAACGACCCCGATGCACCGTCCAGAATGGGGTTGACCTCGATGCGCCAGCGGGCGTTCCCCAACATCCGTCCCATGAGGTACCCCGCCCGGTCTCCGCCGGCCTGCACAGCCTTTCGGAACCGCTCGACCAAGTCAGCCGGGACGAAACCCTTGTCTGCGCCAGCCTTCGCGATGAGCCACAACGCACGGTGGATCCCCGGGAACACAGAGAGGTTGAGCAGGGCAACACGAGCCCAACTCGCTGCCGCAGGACGGAACCCAACCGTCATCGCCAGCTGTGTGAAGTGGTCGATGGTGTTCATGAAGAAGTACCGCTGACGCAAGACGAAGGCGCCGCGCGTCAACGCAGTCTTCAAGTAGCGGTAGCCGATGCTTGGAAGCCCGGTGAGGTCTTCTTCCGCCATGCCCGGCGTCATCTCCAACTGCCGTTCTTCGGGAGTAGTCCGTCGACGGGAACGGGCGACAGCTTCGGAGAGGCGCTTACGCGCTTGCATCGGCAGGTGGAGAGAGTCGCTCAACGCCGGCTCGAAGATCAACTCCGCGTTCAGTCCAAAACGCTGCTGCGCTGCCTTAACAGCCGGCGCGTACTCCGGGTTGATCTCCATGCCCAAAGCCCACTGCTTGAGCGCGCGAACCATATCGGCATCAAGCGCGATTCCCCGGCGAACCCAGACGTGTCGAACGTCTTCCGCTGCGCCGTGAACGGCGAAAGTGGTCATCACACGCAACGCCGTCTGAATGTCGTAGATGGACTCGACTTCGGAGAAGAAAGCGCGCGAACGTTCGAGCATCGTCGTCGGAAGACTTTGACCTTCGCGAGTGACGATCCCTGAGTAGAAGAGCACCGCTTCAAGCACCTGTTGTTCTTGAAGGGTCTCAGGAACGCGTCGGTCAGTCTTCGTTTTGTCCATGACCTCTATGAGTTGACGCAACAACTCGGGGAAGCCGGACTGGTCAAACGTCTCTTTGAGGATCTTGTCGAGGTCTTTGGCGTAGTCGTCGGTCGGACCCCGCGCGATGTAGCGACGTGAATCCGTCTGAACCAGGTCGGCAAAGCGCTGAAGCCCGTTGCGTCGCTCGAGTGGCATACGGTCGCACCAGCGCTCCACCACGCCGAAAGCGTTGCTGAGAAGCGGTGTGCCGCTGGTCGTCGCAGCACGACCTGTCTGGTAGGACACGACCTCGCCCGCCAAGTAGCGGTGTACCGCTTCCAGGTCGCGGTCGCTGATGAGACGGCTGATGTCGCCGATGGTCTGCTCGACGAAACGCTCGCCGCCGAGGATGATCTTGCGAACCTCAGGAGGCATCGCGCGCAAGTCGAAGGTGGCGTCGCCGCCGAACAAAGAGTTCAGCGTCCACTGAAGCACCTTGCTCTTGCCCGTGACGGTGTTGAAGGCGGCTTCGATGGGGTCTTCCTCTTCCACCATCTGCGCGACAGACCCGGTAGAGATGAGCGGATCCTGCCGTGAACGCGCCAGCAGCGCTTCGTCGCCGAGGTTTCTTTGCAGCTGACCGAAGTCTTCAAAGGTCAGGGCGTAGGGCTCCATCCCGCGGACACCAGGACGATTCGGCGTGTATCCGAGCTCGAGACGCTGGGGCAGCACGTTCTCGCTGAACTCGACCACGCCGTTCCTACGCAACTCACGAAGGATGTTCTCCACCGTAGCCGGCTGCTCCGAGACAACTCCGGTACGCGAGCCCGTAAGGATCGTCACGCCGAGACGTCGCGCCTGGCGGGCAACTTCTTGAACCGACGAGACCTCCGTACGCTCACCACCCGCTGGAGTTTGCAGCCCACGCTTGAACCGCTCGAGCATCCGAGGCATCAGCGGACGCTCAGGCTCTGCCGCAAGCAGCTTACGGAAAACAGCGTCGACTTCGGGCGTGACGATGGGCCTCTGCGGAGAGCTTGGCGAACCCACGATTGTTTGATAGACTTGCGTCAGCAGCCGGCTCATCCGCTGCAACGGACCCTGAAGCGGAAGCACTGCCGGCCTCTGGGTGCGCAGGTGCGCGGCGAGGGCAGAAGCAGCCAGGTCTTCGGCCTTGGCGACTTCAGCGGGCGGCCCTGTGAACACCGCTCCGCGGCGACCGACTCTCACGCCCTGGGCCTGGACGTAGTCGAGCATGGTATCCAGCCCCTCTTCGTCCAGTCCTCGGCGCAGCACGACGCCCACCGCACGGGCGAGGTCATCGATCGTCGGCGTCCCGAACGCTTCCAACAGCGCCCGTCCGTCGTCGAGGAACTGCACGTCGATGCCGGACGCTGGAGGCAGGGGAGGCAACACAGCAGCCGGGTCAGCGGGCTGACGAGGCTCCATCGCCTGCCACTTAGCCGTCCACATGCGGGCGTTCAGGTCTTCCAACGGAACTTGGAGGATGTCGTCCTTCAGGCGGATCAGCTCGGTCAGCGCCGTCTTCTCCGGCTCGGGCAAGCCGATCAACTTGAGGATCACGTCGACGAATCGATCGAAGAGGCTCTTGCCGTCGGCGACCTTGATGCCGTCCAAGAAGTCCTGGAACGCCTGGTTCGTCAGACCCCAAGCGAGGAGCTCATCTGCGTTGAGCTCCTTCGGTCCGATACCCGTCGCTTTCTTCCACTCAGGGATGACTTGCTGCGTCAACGCTTCAAGCTCAGCTGCTGCGCGTCCGATCGCCGTGTCTGCGTTCGCCGGGAGCTCGCCTTCCGCCAGTCGACGCATGGTCGCAGCGTGGAGCAGCTCGTGCAGAAGGGTCTCCGCGTTCAAACCGCTCAAGCGGTCGCGGCTGCCGCGAAGCCAGATAGTGACGGGACCTTCGGGCGTTGCGCGCGCAAACCCTCGAGCGGTGCCGTCGACAATAATCGACGCAAACTCAGGCACGGCGTCATCAGGACCCACCGACCGAACTTCTACGCCGTCGAGGAAGGGCATGATCTGGCGTGCGAGGTTCCGGTAGTCGGCGTTGTCCGCGTTTCGGAAGATGAAGTCCGCGGCGAGCAAGCCGCTCACGTTCTCACGGACAAACAGGTCCAGACCGTCTGCGGTTACCGCGCCCAAGCCGACATCAGGCGGCGTCCCACCGGCCTGGAAAAGAATCTTCTGTTGAGCCGCCGTGGCGGCAATCTTGGCCTGGCGATCGCCCTCTACCCGTCGGTCGTACTCGACAACCTCCACACCGGCTTTATCCAACGCGACACGAAGGTCGTCAGGAAGGTCGTTCGGAACGACAGCCGCCCTGAACTCAGAAAGCTGAACCGCTCGAGACGGCTTGCCCTCAAAGTAGCCCGTGGAGGCATTTACGAGGTCGTCTGCGAGCTGCTGGACCTCACCAATCCATTCGTCCGTCTCGTTGACAAAAAGACCGAACGGAGCGAACTCCTCCTCAATGGCCGCCTTGACACCCCGGCTGCGCTTGTAGCTCTCACCGATGAGGTCGAAGAGGTTGTCTACCTTGCGGCTTTCGACTTGAGATCTTTCCGCCAGATCGAAAACCCTTTGGTTCAACGCATCCTTCACCGCGGTCATTTCTTCTTCAGGCACAACGCGGTCACGGGCGGCCTTGACTTCATCCAAGCCGCTAAACTGCTTGGCTCCAAGCGCTCGCTTGTCGCCAAGCCCGTAAGAGAAGCCTTCTCCTCCGCGCACGTTTCGCGTCAGTTCCCGAACGATGTTGCTCAACGTGTAGGGCGTCCGAATGACGCGACCAGAATCGGTGCGCCGAACGATTTGGCGTGCGCCTCGCAGGGTGTTCAGTTGACCCTGAACCCAAGCCTCGTAAGCGGCTACGCCGCCTTCGCTGTCTTCGATAATGGGGTCGAGCTGGCGACGGAAATCAGCACCTGTTTCGCCGCGAAGAGGCTGCCCCAAAACCTCCTCGACGTACTTGAGGCGCATTCCAGCAAGACGCGAAAGCTCCCGAGTCCCGGAGGCGAACTTGCCTTCCTGAGCCGCCCTCTCAACATCCGAGGGAGATCCGTATCCAACTTCTCCCGTGCGTCGCGTGTACGGCGCCAGTTCGTTGTCACTCCAGGCTTTAGCCGCGCGAGCGTTTACCTTGAACTCATTCTCGGGCCACCGGGGACTGTAAACGTCCGCGTCAAAGACACGGGTGCCCGGTTCAGAGATTAGGCGGCTGTCGCCAAGAAGGCTGATTTCTCCAAAGCCCGTCAAGGGGTACTCAACCCTGGAAACCGCAAGAGACGGAGCCGCCAGGCCGCCGAGCCCCAGCACACTTCGAAGATTGGAGGCGGTCAGGTTGTGCTGAACCAAAAGGTTCTCGTCAGCCCGCGAGTAGAGGATGCGCTCGTCAGCCGGGTCGAAGGTGCCCCGGTTGAGAACGGACTTGACTTGCTCAGGCTCGAAGACGATGTAAGAGTCGCCTCCGCCCTCGAAGAGATTGTCGTAGACCACGCTGTCGTAGCCTTGAGAGGCGAAGTGCTCACGCGCGGCGTCGCCCAACTCGCGAAGCACGTCACTCGCAAGTTTTCCGTCCTCCGACATTGCACGAGCGACGTCGATCGCCTCGGCGTTCACTTCGCGACGGTAGGCGTCGTCTGACTCATACCGGGCAAAGTACGCGTCGATATCCCGATCGTACAACTCGGAGATCGGAAGACGGCGCATCGTCTCTTCAAGAAGCGCGTCGTCGCTGAGGCGACCTACCCGAAGAATAGTGTCCAGAAGCTCGCGCTCTTCCATGCGGATGGGATTCCGCAACCGGATGTAGGCGGGGTAGACCGTCCCCTCAGCGCCTTCTGTCCGCGCCAATCGTTGCCGGCTACGAAGCCAGCCTGGCGCGCCCACGCCGGCAAACTTCTGCGCCGTCTGCGGCGTGCCGAAGTGCGCCCCCATGTAGGCGTTGGGGTCTCCGCTGCCCAGCTGAGGCACCGGGTCGCCGTATTCGTCGAGCTTTACCGGCGGGCCTTCGACCGAAAACGCTTCAATGTCTGGCGCATAGGTCCCATGGTACGCCTCCACCACAGCGCCGCCTTCGGGGATCTCCTCGCCCGCCTTAATGACAGGGAGGTCGCCCGACCACCGCTTGAAAAACGGAGACTCGACACCCTGCTCTTCCCAGAGGCGACGAGCTTCAGCGAGCTCGTCTGCTTGAGCTCCTGCTGTTGCCGCTGCGTCGGCCGCCTCTTCAGCGGCCTCGCCCTTTCTCCACGCCAGCTTGCCGCCAGGGGCGATTCGCGACCCGTCGCGAACGCCGAAGCCGTCCATGATTACATCCGTGCGACCCCCCGTCGCGGTAGCGGGATGTCCCTCCCAGACCTCAACGATCTCGGTGGTAGAGATTGGTTCTCTTATGCCAACCTCATGCTCTGCGGTTCCTTCTACCCTTACACCAGGACGCCTTCTCACGGCGATCACAACAGCAGGTTTGTCTGGAGTTGCCTTGAACTGCACGGGGGCAAATGAACTGGCGTAGTAAGAAGCCGAGCCTGCGTCCGAGCTGTAGTACGTTAGCCCTTCTTGTTCAGGGCCAAGGTTGTACTCACCGATAGACTGAATCTGTCCTGAGCGCTGGGCTGCCTGCCACTCTTCCCAAGACATCCCCCGATACATCAGGGTGTCATCCGTAGGGACCTCATCAAGCCAGCCTGGCTTTAGTTCAAAGCTGTAATCAACCCCGTAGGGCCCCTCGTCCCGTACAGGCTCTACGATTTCAGGATCATATGCGTATCCGGGCCTATCCCACTCACGGCCTGTGTTCGGGTCACGGGTGATGTTTTGCACTCGCGGCCAATCTTCTGTCCCCTTCAGGGTGTACTCAAAGAAGTGCCTCTGTGCCCTCTCATCGAGCCCAAGATCCTTCACATTAAAGCGACCAGACTCGGCTATCGACTGAAGGTTTGGAGCCTTCCCCTCAAACTTCTCTAATACAGCCTCGAGCTCCTCGGGCACAACGCGCTCAGCTACCTCTTCACCCCGAGACATCAGGGGGCGGCCCTTCGGCAAGTCGCCAACGTAGAGGACGTAACCCTCAGCCTGTCCAGTCGGGATGATCTTGGACGGGTCGAGGGAGGCGGTGTCCACCTCAATCGCCCTGGCGGTCTTCGAAACGGGCTCGTCGGAAAGCCACACCACAGGGGACTCGGGGTCGAACCCAGCATCCTTGAGATCGGCCTTCAGGGCGGCAGTCTCGGAAGCCCGCGCAAGCGATGCCGAGAGGGGTCGGGCGACCGCGCCGCTGCCGTCTGGCGGAACGTGGTAGAGGCGCGGAGGGAGGCTGACTTCGCCAATCGGGGTGTCCACGACGACGCGCTCAGCTGCCTCTTCCGCGAGCTCGAGGGGACGCTCGTCAACCGGGACGTCCGTACGCGCCTGCTTCCGAAGCATCGACGACGCTACATCTGCGATGACATCGGGACCGTAGAGAAGCGGGTTGAACTCCGCAAAAGTTTCCGGCGACTGCAGAACGTCCTCGGCGAACTCGTTCGCGTAGGTTTTCGGGTCGTCGAGTTTGGTCAGGAAACGAGTTTGCAGATAGCGCTGCGCCGCATCTTCGTCGAGTTCGAGTCCCTGAAAGTAATAGTACCCAGGGTTCAGAGGGTCGTCCTTAAACGCCGCGGTAAACTTCGGGTAGCTGACCCCCTTCGTCCACTCTTCGGGGCCGATACCGCCGAACTCGTCCGCTACGAGCGCTTCGTAGTCTTCATAAGTGAAGTTGTCGGGGATCTCTTTCGCCGCTTTGGCCTTGTCGATCGCGTCCGAGACAACAAGCTTGCGTACGTCGGCAAACTGATCCGCCAGGTCGAACGCCGTGGTCTCCATCGCAGGGTCCAGACGATAAAGCGCGGCGCTAATCCCGCGCGTGTCGACCCCGCCGTACCGAGAGCGCGGAAGCCTCGCCTGTAACGAGGGGCTCAAGTCACGCACCAAATCGTTGAACCGCCAACTGGAGAGGTCTCCCTCTTCTGCGCGGCCCTTAAACCGATCCACCTCACGCGAAAGATTGGTGCTGTCGTACTCAACGTCGACGATCGTTTCTGCAGCGCGCTCGAGGTAGCTCTGCAACTCCAGCGTTTGCGCCTTCACGAGGAAGTCGTCGAACTCCGCCTTCTCCGCCTTGAACACGTCCGTGCGCTTCAGTACCGACAAGATCGGATCGTCGATGACCTCAAGCAGTTCGAGCGCCATCTCCTGAGTATCTGGGTTCGCCAGCAACTCCAAGAGCTTACGCGTCTGCGCAGGCAGCGTGTCGTTCCACTCTGTCTTCGCGAAGTCGAGCGGCTGGTCGAACCGCTTGAAACGGTTCTTGCCGCCGACACCGTTTCCGCGGTCCGTCTCCGCAGCGAACCGGTCGATCGAATCGTAGTCCACCTCAGCCAGGTTGAACTCTGGCTTGAACGTGTCGACGACATCTCGAAGGTCGACACGAGACGGGTCGAAAAAGCGTCCGATGCCCCTGGGCGCAAGCAAGTCCAGCGCCACCGCTTCAGGAACACGCCGGAAGAACTCGCCGACAGTCAACCCAGCTACGCGACTGTTTTCCAGGTACGGGATGATGCTGTTGCGCGCGTATGAAGACGCCAGCTTCTCGCCCGCCAACGGCTGCGAAGACGACCGCAGGGCTTGAAGCAACGTCTCGTCGGTTTGCCGAGGGCCGGAGCCCATACGAGACAGCACAACAGCGGACAAGCCCTGCTGTAAAGCGTCCCGCGCGAACTCGTAGAGCACGATGCTCTTCACAGCGTTTCCGTACTCCGGGTCAACCACCTCAGCGAGCTCAAGCGCCTGCTCGAGCGTCTCCAACGCTGTTTCGGGGGCGATGTCGTAGCTCGGAGTCGCCAGGTCGATAAGCTTTCGGACCGTCGGGGGAAACGCGTCGCTGACCTTTGCGAAGTCAGTCACGCCCTCGTTAGCCGCAAACCACGCGGACAAGTCGACATCAAGGTCGACTGCGGGAGCGCCATCTGCGAGAAGCTTCTGCGGGAGCAAGCCATCGGCGGCCAGGCGATCCAGCTCTGCCCGCGGCAAGAACACCTTGCCCTGCGTAGGATCTGCAACGTCGTCGACGGCGTACAGCACCATTCCGCCGTACACGATCCGTTTACGCAAGTTAATGTCGGGCTGCTCCATGTCTCGGAGCTTCCGAAGAACCATCTTTTGCCGGTTCTTCCGCTTGCGAGACGTCGCCCGCAAATGACGCTCGCTGTAATCAAACAACGCGAAGATGCTCTCGCCCAAATCATCCAGGTTGGAGAACTCGCCCGCTGCGACAGCCTCGGCCATCTCCTCCGGGGTGTTGTACGCCGCACGCTTCCGCGCCCGCAGATCGTCGATCATGTCTTGCGCAGACGCGATTTTAGACGCGAACGGGTTGGCGGACACCTCACCGATCAAGCGTACGACCGCGTCGAACTCAGCTGTCGGGAACATCTGCCGCAGATCGCCCTCAATCTGCTCGAGTGCGCTAACGTTCTTATCGCGCAGCATGGCAGCACGCTCGCTGCCCACCTGGGGCAGAACGTCTTCTTTCCGGGTGATTCCGGCGTTCTCGAGCGCGCGCAGGATGACGTCCCCGTCGTACCCGTACTTCTCAGTAAGCTCCCTCAGAGAGTAGTCGTCGCGGTCCCGAACCAGATCAGCCCACCACTCCTTGCCTCGGAGCTCAGCAACCCGCTGCTCAAACGTCTCTGCTTTTGGTGCCAGCTCACGCGCAGTGCCGTGTTGAATCACCGTCCTGTCAGTGAGGGAACGACCCAAAGACGTGTCCGCTTCGACAGGATCGAGAGCACTCCACTGCACGCCAGGGAAGTTGCCGTCCCTCGCCATCTCGTCCAGGGTTTTTCTCGACCGACGCTGACTAAAACGAGGATCATCGCGATCTTTGAAGACAACCGTCCCGCGATCTACCTTTTGAATGTAGAGATTCGGACGCTCTTCAATCGCCTTCAGGATGTCTCGGTGGGCCTTCTTCTTCGGCTTCTTCCTCGGCGGCTCTACCGTCGGCTCCACCGCCTTTACTGCCGGCGCCGCTACCTCTTCAGGCGCCCGTCCGGTTTTGCGCTCAAGCACAGGAGTCAGCGCTTCTTCGTATCCGGCAACCTGCTTGGCCTGCGTGTAGTCCCGCAAGTTCTCCGGCAGGTCCGCCTCTACCTTGCGGAAGATCTCTCCCGCACCCGCCAACACCGCGGTCAGGGCGGAGACTTCTTCCTCCGTCTCCAACCCGAGCGCCAGCGCGATCTTGCCGACAAAAGCGTCCCACACCGTACGCAGGCGCAGACGAAGACTCTGCGAAAGCGTCACCACCTCGTCGGCCAACCCCAGGTCGCGCAACGTGATGTTCTTCATCAACTCCATCGCTTGGGGGTCAGTCAAAGCGTAGGTGAGCAGCTCGGGCACATGACCCCGACCCTGCCGCATAAACGGCGAACTGACCGTCTTCTTGACGCCAGGAAGCAAAGGAGCTTCAGGGTCCACCTCATCGAGGAACGTGAAGTAGCGCTGGATCAGCGCCGCCATCTCAAAAGCTTCTACGTCCGTCGGGTCTTTCTCGAAACGCCGCTCGTACTTGCGCAACAGCCCCGGCGCCTGTTCCAGGAACGCATCCCCGATGCGTCGTACCGCGCCGACCGTTTCGTCGACATCCGCCTTACCCAGCTGGCTATAGATCCAGTTTGAAGTCACCGCATGGATCAGTTCATGCGCGAGAACTCCTTCGCGAATGCCTGTGTAGTCGGGGTCAGGAAACCTCGCCGCGACAATGACCGCGTTCTCTGTCGGGCTGTACAGGCCGTAAAACGTCGCTCCAGTAGAAGTCTTAGGCGGCCTGCCTTCGCCGCTCACGAACTTCACCACGATGCTCGACTTCTCGAGCAACGGCACGATTCGGTCCATGACGAGGCGGATATGCGCCTGCGCGGCGTTGTCCCTCAACCACTGAGCCACATCGTACGCGCGCATCTCTCGCACGTCGGTAAAGGTCTGCTGCGCTTCAAAGCTCTCAGACCACGGCTTTCCTTCGGTCGTCTGCGGGATGAGGTTGTTGTACAGCTCCCGAGGGGACCGTCCACGAGTCAGCGTGTCGACGTCCAGAAGCCCGCTACCCAAGTCCGGTACGTCAGGCAGGTCAGGCGCGACGGGAATGTCCGTGTCCGCGCGCGGGGTAGCCGCCGCAGGAACAGGAGTCGGCGCCGGAGTAGGACTTGGCGCGAGCGGCGTCGGCGCCGGAGCTCCAGGCGTCGGAGCCGCAGCACCTGGCGCAGGAGCTCCAGGAGTTGGGGTTCCAGGAGTCGGTGCCGGACCCGTCGGCGGCGGAGCGCCCGCGGTACCCGGCGGTTGTTGCGCCTGTCGACGCTCGATGCCTTTGAGTATGTCAGTCCAGAAGCGATCAGGATCGAAGTTGGCCTCCGACGCCTTCGCCGCTGCCGCTGCCTGAACCCGCAAGGCGATGGTTGCCACGTCGACACGGCTCAAGTTTGGCGCGACTTTTTGTACGTCGTTGACGAACTTGAGCGCGCGCTCACTCAACTCGGGGAGATCCTGCACCTTACGGACAAGAGCGGGCAGCAGGGGCTTCTTGAGCCGGCGGAAGATGCCCAACGTCATATCGCGCAACAAGGCGGCAGACGCTGCACGACTCTCGTTGGCCAGCAGAGCGGTCTCTCGTGCGCGAGTCAGGCTCTTCTTGTACTTGTCAAAGTTCGCGTCCAGGCGACCTGCGCGCGCGTCCGCAACAACCTTCGCCGTATCTTTCTGGAAAGTGTTGAGGTACCGGACCGTGTCCGCCTCAAGCGGGTTGCCGCCCATCTGAGAAACCAGCGCATCCGCCTGACGACGCCACTCCGTCGGATCAGTCAGCGCAAGACGCAAACTTTGAGGAGCCGCAGACCACTGGTTCAATCGCAGCGGATCGGTTATATTAGGGATGCTGCCGAGGTCTCCCCGAGACTGAGCTGTAGCAGCAAGAACTTCGCGACCCAGCAGACCAACGTCCTTGGCCTCAGCGGCTTGGTACGTCTTGTCGATACGGTCGAGTACCGCCTCCGTGTTGTACGCCTGGTCGAGGTACTCTCGTTTTTCGACGCGACGATCGGAGATCGAGAACGCCTTGCGACGCATCGACGGGTGCGCCTGGACAAGGTCGATGCCCTCTTCCAGGGGCAGCTCGTCCGCTGCCTTCTTCGCCGGAGCGTAGAGCATCTCCGGGTTGTCTCGCGCGTAGCCTCGAGCTACTGAAGCGTCGTACTCGTCCAGCACCTGCGCGACGTTCGGGTACTTCTGACGGAGAAGCGACTCCGCCTCAAGCGCCTCGGCCCAGTTCCCCGCGGCACGCGCCGTCGCGACGGTTTCGAGCGCCTTCGCTGCCCGCAGGTCGCTGCCTGCGCGAACCAACTTGCTGGTCGTCGTGATCGCCGCACCCATAGCGTTGGTGAGGTCGGGCGTGAGAATGGTCGCCAAAAAACCAAGAGCGAACAGGGTGGTGCCCGCCGCGTAGGTCTTGAGGTCGGCTTCCTGGTCTTCGCGGAAGGCAGCTTGGATCGACTCCTGTACCGGAGCCGACTCCAGCGCTGGGTGTAGCGCAACACGGCGCTGCTGGATGCCTTCGACGCCTCCCTGCGCCAGACCGCTGAGCCCCATCTCGCCGACTGTGCTCGGCAAGTCCATGACGCCGCGTCCTGCGGCGGCTTGCTGACGCCACAGCTCTTCACCGGCACCAACCGCAAAGCTTTGCGGCGTGTCCAGCAGGTCGAAGAAGTACTTCAACGCGCTGTCCTGGCGCACGATGATCTCGCCTCGGCTGTTGAAGCCGATGAGCTCAACGTTCGGCTTCAGCGCATCCTTCAGTCGCGTCTTGCCCGGCTCGGGCACGATGACCTGGCCGGTATCGTCGAAGTCGATCTGAAGGTAGACCGGCGCGGTCCACAGACCTGCCGTCTTGAACGCGGCGATCTCCTTCAGCCAGGTGTTGACGTTCTTCTTGTAGAAGTCCTCGTACTCTTTGGTCCCGGCGCCAAGACCCCGACGCTGACGTTCCTGCTCGGCACGGTACCCGAGATAGTCGTTGTGTCCGCCTTCGGTCGCGCTGTACTTCTGAATCTCCTTTGTCGCGTCCTCGCCCTGGAGATCGAACACCGTCTTCGACAGGGCTACACTGTCGGCGTGCGCTCGCGTGCCGGCGGCGGCGAGTGTGTCCGGCTTGTCTTCCAGACCGAGGACGTCCAGCGCCGTACGGTCGGCGACGTCGACATACCCCTTGAGCGAAGACCTGTCCGCGTACGGAGTCTCTCCCGCCGCTTCCTGTCGAAAGGCGCCAACCGCTTGGATGATCTCGCCTTCAATCAGCGTGTCGCGATCGGGATCTTCACGGTCCCGGAGGAACGGACTTTGTGTCGCCGCGCTCTTGCGCACGTCTCGAGGAGATTTTCCTTCGACGCCTACCTGGCGCAGGAGATCGTCGAGCGGAACTTCCAGTCGAGCCGCCTCAGCGCGGTACTCTTCCGGCGACATCCCCACTTGGCGAGCGTGGTACGGAAGCACCTCAGGAAGAGAAGTTGGCGGCGAAAGACCCTGAGTCTCTGGGAACGGGTCTACAGTAGGGTCAACACCCAACGTCAACGCGCGCGTTCGGGCGTCCTGCGTAGTGCGCAAGAGCTCGTTGACCCGCAAAGCGTCGAACTGCTTCTTGGAGTCATCCGCAATTGCCGTGATGTCTTCGCGCTTCGGCGCGGGAGGACGGTCCCCCTTAGGTTCAGGGGGATCGATAACCAAAGGTGTCGTCGTCTCGTCGGCCACGGGGAGAGTCTACTCGCTAAGAGCGTCTCCGTCGAGCCGCGCCTTAAAGCTCCTCCGACCCCCCCAGCAAAATCTCCGCAAGCTGTTGCTGCTCTTCTATGGGCTGATACATACCGTCTGCTTTGAGAGCGCGCGCATAAGCTCGCTGCTGCTTCAAGATTGCATCCGCGCGTTCAAGATCTCGGCGCAGCTCAGCTTCTCTTTCCGGGGTCTGCGGCTTTTCAAGTTCATCTGCCAACGCGCTTCTATGCGTCTCCATCACCGGAATACTAATATTGGCGTCAGCATTGACGTCAGCAGTCCGACGCCGTGCGACTTGTTTAAGCACGTCGCTGCTGTACGGAGGTACCACAGCCTCAGCGCCCGTATAAAAGGCGGGCGCGGGTTCCATCAAACGCGACAACTCTTCCGCGGGAGCTACCGCCTTAGGAGGCGCTTCTTGAGGGCTTAGAACACCTCCCCGGTACTGTTCAGGCGGAGCCTGAGGATCCGGCGCAACACCCGGCGCGTAGACTTTATACGGTACCTCGCCTGGATATTGCGGGGCCTCCGATCGAACAAGCTCATCCGCGAGCAGTTTAGCGCCGTATCCCGCAGGACCTCCGATGGGCACGGGAACGTTCTCAACGGAAGCTGCGGTGAAGGGGATTTGGACGTTCTCAACAGAACCTTCGCCGATCAAACCGAGGTCGGGTCGGGTCGGGTCCGCGGGCACAACAGTTTGGCCAAGCGGCGTCTCAAGTGCAGCCGCCTGACGAAGAAGATCCTCTCGTCGCGGGTCCGCAACCTTAATCTCAGTACCGCGAATAGGAGCGGGCTCGCTGTACTGAGGCACCGCTGCGGCACGAAGCATGACGTCACGAGCCGGCGGCGAGATTTGTCCTGTCGGCTTTGAAGCGTCAAGCGCCGAAAGCTGCTTTTGTGCTTGCCGGTACTCTTCCAGCCCTTCAGGTTGGACTACCCGCTTCCCCATCGCTGGAGTCGGAGTCGGCTCAGATTTCGGCTCCGCCGACTCAACAGGTTGCGTCATCGGAGTCGTACGAGGAGTTGTCGTAGCCGCCTTCACCGGAGTCGTGCGAGAAGTCGTAGCTGCCTTCGCCGGAGGCTTATTCACGCCCGTACCCGCAGTCTTCTTCGTGCTCGACTTCTTCGCTGTTTCACGCACCCGCGCGTCGGTGTAAAAACTCGACATCAGACGGCTCCTCGTCCTTCGGTGGGCGCCATGTCACCCGTGGCGGCGATCTGAGCGTCCGCGTCGATGTTCTTGCGGCTGACTCGGCGAAGCATCGCCATGCGGTCAGACGGGGCTCTTGACTCCTTCGGCGCCTTCGGCTCCTTCGGCTCCTTCGGAGCTGAGGCGACGCTGCGCTCGAGGCTCTGAAGGTCCGTCTCCGCACGCTTCGGGCGACGCGCGCGAGCCACCGACATGAAGCGTTCAAACCCAGGACTGGGCGAGTAGTCGTCCAGCTGAGCCGTCTCGTCGGGTACCGCATCGCTGCGGTCGTTCGTACTCGTCTTCAACCGAGGAGCGTCCGACTTCGGCGGCGCTGTATCCTTCCTCGGGCTCACCTTGATGTTGACAGAACCCAGCTCAATGTCCTTTCCGAATCGGCGTCCCAGCGCGGCTTCGATGACTTCTTGTTCTTGAAGCGCTTTTCTTTCTTCTGGGGTAGGCTCGTAACCTTCAGGACGATCTTGCCCGCGAGCTTTGGGCAGAAGCACCATGTCAGATTCAGGCTTGAACTCAGGCTCAGGTTCCGGTTCCGGTTCCAGCGTGGTGGCGGCTTGCCGCTGCGCCTCCTGCGCGTCAACCGCACGTTTCTGAGACCCGCGAATCTCATCTTCGTCTGCGAGGAACCCAAACTCGTCGTCGACAGGCGCGTCGTCGTCGACAGGCGCGTCGTCGTCAGGGTCTGCGCCCGGTCGGAAGAAGTCAGGATCCACAGGCGCGCCGGGCGCGTCTTGCGCCGACTTGTAATCCTTCAAGGCGCCCTGCGCGCGCTCAGTAGCTTCTTCAAGCGCCCGACTGTTTTCAGGTGACGGGTCCTCGGCGTACGCTTCTTCAGCCGCCTTGAAGTCCATACGAGCCAGCTCAAGCGCCTCAAGCGGCGTCGTAGCTTCCGTCGGCTTAGCGGTTCCCCGTGCTTGGACAGCGCGCGCCGCCTGGTAATCAGCTTCCCGAGCCTGAAGCGCCTCGCGCGCTTCCTCGAGCCGCGCTTGATTCTCTGGCGAGTCATCCGCAGCAAACGCCGTTTCGGCGTCCTCCAGATTCTTGCGCGCCTGATCCCTCGCCTCACGCGCAGCCGGAGCTTCGGGCACAGGACCCTCGCCACGGACTTCTTCTGCGCGTTCGGCAGCGCGAGCCTGCTCGTAGTCGGTCGGGGGTTCGCCCGCCGGGGGAACAGGCACGACCGTACCGTCTTCAAGCGTGACCGTGTCTTCGACGTCCGGCGTCTCCCGCGCCACATCGCCCCGACGCTCGTCCAAGAGCGCTTCTTCGCGCTTCTGCTCTTCGACCTCTTCAGCCAGGCGCTTCTTCTCTCGCGGCCCCCGAGGCTTCATCTCGGGTTCCGTGAGTTCGACAGCACGGTCGACGACGTTGAGCCGCTTCTCCGGTTCAGGATCGCCGCGCTCGACAACACGTTGGGTGCGTCGCTCCTGGTAGCCGCCGAGCACCGCGTTCATGCCCTCAGCCGGCGTCGTGTCGCTCTTGTAGCTGACACGGTTCGACGAGTAGATCTGATCCGCTTCGATGACGTGAGTGCCCAACCCGTCGCGAATGACGATAGAGCCCGGCGGATGCGTGGCGTGCCGCTTGACGCGCTCACCTTCAATCAGCATGAGCTGAGGCGGTTCGTCGGTGTACTGGACCGCGCCTTGAAGCGAATCCGTGAACTGCTTTTGAACCTCGGCGGCTCGCTCATCGGCGACGACTTCAAACGACAACCTCTCGCCGCTCGCTTCAACCGCCTCAAGCTTTGCAGGAGTGAGGTACCCCGCAGGCTCGCCCTCTTCATTGAGAAACACCACCGGATCAGGCGGACTACCCCCCTCCGCCAAAAGCGTGGTCGCTTCACTGATAAGCTCAGCGTCCTCTTCGGAGTCAAGCTTACGGACACCTGTGATCTCGACTGAGTCTCCGTCCTCCACCACTTCGAGTTGGTACAGACCACCTTGGTTGTCAACAGCCAAGGCTTTGCTACGCGGGATAAAACTGATACCCGGTTGCGGCTGAAGCCGAGCCATGTACTCCGACGTCACATACTTACGCGTGCCGTCAGCACGATCGATGTATGCGTACCGTCCGTCGGCCAGACGGTGCTTCTCGATGACCGCGGGGTCGGTGATCTCAACCTGGAAGAGCTCCCCCGTCCCCTTGTTGACCCCGCCGAGACCGCCGTAGAAGTTGGGGTCACCAAACTTGTACTGCTTGTGGTACTTGATGAGCGCCATGTTGTCTGCGGCGCCCGGCGAGTAGCTGATGAGCATGCCGTCGGCGTCAAACTCCGCCTGACCAAGACCGGTCGGGAACCCGTTATCCGCTGCCCACTCGCGGAACTCAGGGTTCATGATCGCGCGGGCGACGTCCGCGTCTTCTTCCTTGTTTGGGTAAGCAAGCGCGCGAAGCTGCTCCCAGGTGTCGACGGTTTCGCGGAACTGACGGTCCTGCTGCTCCAACTCGGCCAAGCGGTTCTGCGCTTCTTCCGGCGAAGTGATTCCCAGAATCTGCTCGTACTGAGAATCGAGCTCTCGCACGGCGGCGAGCGCTTGGTCCTTTAGCTCCCCAAGATCTTCTTCGTTGGAAATCGCCATCGCACTTGCGACGCCGAGGGCCTGTTTCTCGGCAATCTCCAGGCTCGTCATCGTGGTGTCGAACGCTTTCTGGGCACGATACGCATCCGCGCCGAGTTGGTTGATGCGGTCTATCGTCGCATCGGCAAGCTTCTCTTCTGCCTTCGCGGAGTACGTGACTTTACCCGTCTCTTGATCCCAGGAGATCTCGCCGCCACCCAGCTCCGTGACAGCCAGAGCGAAGACTGTTGGCAACTCAGCGTCGGTGTAGCGCAGCGTACCGTCGGCGTTGCTCAGCGTCCCTATGTACGTAGCCCATTCGGCAGCAAGGTCACCTTTGCCCTCGACTTGAGCGTTTCGGACCGCCTGGCTACCTCGAGTTGTCGCACCATCAACGACCCGAGACATCGCTTGCTGACGCGACTTGATGACCTCGGTCATGTGGTTGAGTGCGTCGCCCTTGCTCTCGACGTTGTAGCCCTCAAGCTGCGCGATGTAATCACGCGTGTCCGCCGCCCACTCCAGATGCGACCGCATCCGCTCCATCTCGAGCTTGTTCTGCTCGGCGTTGTAGCCCTGCTGGTAGTCGAGAAGCGTCTTCGACAGATTGTCGAGTTCTTTGATGTACTCGAGGTTGTCGGTCGGCGCGTCGGGATCGTCGGGGTAACCGATAGCCCAAAGCTCGAAACTGCTGTAGCTCATGCCAATCTCTCGTTAACCACGGCGGCACCACCACTTCGAGTAGATTCTGGTACAAGCTCTCGATACTTCGTCGTACCTGCCATGACACCCGCCGCGAGCCCACCATCCTGCGCTGTACCTTTACGCTCGTGGTAGACGCGATCACGCGCGGCAGACACACGAGCTCGAGCAATGTCACGCTCGGAAACTTCTGCCTGACGTGCCTGCTGCTCGACGCCCAACCGAGCCTGTGCCATGGCATCTGCCCGAGCCTTCGCCAGGCGCCCGGCAGCTGCCGCCTGCAAACCCGAACGTCCGTAGCCGCCCATCGCTGCGGCAGAACGCTTGAGATCGACGTCCAATTCCGCCGTACCCTCGCGAATTGCTCGGGACGCCTCGTTGAGCATGAGGCGCTTCTCCGCCTCACCTGGACCAAAGCCGCCCTGTTGAAGCTTCTTGATGTCCTCTTTGAGAAGCTTACGCTCAGCGCGCCCGTAGGGACTCAAGGCTGCCGCGTAATGCGGGCCCTTCTTGGACGTCTGAGAAACAGCCGCAGTTCCCGCGCCCTTCGCGATCGCAGATTTCGCGGCAGCTCCAATCAGAGCAGTTGCAGCCATGGCGAACTATACCTCTACTACAGGAAGGGAACGACCCGAACAGTCCCTGAGCCGAAGCTGCAGCGTTGCCGGATGTCGTGGGAGTAAGTCTCGTAACCGCCCTTACCACTAAACGGCGAGGCCGATGTATCACCCCGCTGCCGCCATAGGTTGCGCGAGATGTCTACCGGCTCCATGTACAGCATCAGCTGAACATCGTGCCAGCCAACAGCCAGGTTCGTCGCCATGTGGTGCAAGTCCCACGTCATGACCGACTGCGCCACGTAATCATGCGCGTCGAACGCGCTGTAGCTGCTTTGCGGCGTGTTGGTGTACGCTGCAGTGACCGGTACAGCGCGCTTCGTATGGTTGAGCAAAGCGCCGTTGTACGCCAGACATACAGCCATGTCAGGACGTACAAGCGTGCTCAACGTATCGGGGTCGTCAGTAGTCCAATAGTTGACGTGCCAAGGGCTGAGAAAGAACTGAATCTGCAAGATCGCTGCGCTCGCGGCGAAGTGCTGATACCACCGCTGCCCAAACCCAGGCACAGGCACCCACTCAGAAATTGGCGCAGACGTAATCGCGCCACCCAAGCTTTCTGCCCGGTCAAACGCGCCTTGGTTGCAGTCGATCTTCTCGGTAACGCTCTCGCCACGAGCACGATGTACCGACTCAGGCGTCAAATGGTCCGTGTCGATGGTGAAGCCTGCTTCAAGGTTCACCGACTCCAGATGACCATTCGGCTCCGACATGATGCCGATGCCGGGATTCGCCGTGTAGATGTTCTGGTTGTGGCCTGCGGTGTCGAGCTTCAACCCGTCAGGGTAGAACTCCGCGGCGTTGACAGTACCCATTAGGTCTTCTCGAGATGAAGGACGGAAATGTTGGCTCGCCGAGTGGACATTTGAATGTAGGCGCTACCCATCTGGGTGTAGTGCAAGCCGTTCGGGTCGAGATGTGGCGCCGACATGGTTGAGCCCATCACCTTGATGTAGTCCACGTTCCCGATGGCGTGACCTGAGTCACCAAACTCGATTACGGCGAGAAGCGAGACATCGAGGTTCTGCGAATCGATCAACGGACGCGTAGGCTTATCGCCTACACCGCTGCCGTTGTTCCAGTCGTAAAGAATACGAGTGACGCCGTCGTTCACCATGTTGTAGTGCTGGATGTAGCACTCACTCGCAGGAACCACTTCAGGGTCCTGACCGCTGCGCTTCAGTATGAAACACAACGCGCCGTAGATCGCCGCGTGCTGCAGCGGGTGCGGTCTTGGCGGATCGTAGAGCTCAAGATGGCGCACCTGAACGTTTGCATGAACGATGAGGTAGCAGCCCTTACTGATGGTCAGGGAAGAGACTCCCAGCTCATTGGAGCCTGCGTGAACAGGATACCAACCAACAGACCCGTGCGACGAGGTCGCGAGAGTCGCCGTCTCAAAACCGGGGTAGTAGCTTGAAATCGTGTTCGTCGAAGCCGGCGCGAGTGCCGTCTGCGCTGTCCCAGAGCCGACCTTACTGGTCAAGTGATAGTGATCACAAGACCCGCGCGCCAAAGCGCCGCTGCGCACGTTGTTCAGCTTCTGCCGGATGCGGTCAACGCGATCCGTCCCCAAAGTCTGCTGGCTGATCGTGTCCTCAGGCTCAAAAGCTTCGACGTTCACTTCGTCGAACGCAACAGCACTTGCAGCAACAACGGGAAGCTCTATCGCCATCAACTGACGATTCGTCAGTCCAATCTGGTTGAACTGAGTCCCAAGACGTCGGCAAAGGACGCGGACCGTCGTTGATCCCGCGGGCACAGGAACCATCGCCCCAAAACGCACCGACCAAATACCGGGGCCTTGCGCCGAACAACCACGTACGACTTCTACTCGAGGTCCTGGACGATTGTCCTTGTTGGGTTCAGTCTTCGTCGGGTTGGGGAGCTCCCCGCGAACTGCGTTGTCGTACGGGTCCGGCATGCCGGTGACCGTGCCCTCGATCAGTGCGCCGTTCACCGCCAACGCAAGCTGCACATTCCCTGGTATCGAACCGTCAATGATCTGAACACGCGCAACAACCCACAAGACACTGGTCCCCGTGGTGATGTCGAGCTGCACATCAGAAACGACAGACCACCCAGAACCAACAGGAACCAGATGATCGTTACCCCCTGTCGTGACAGAGGGGTCCGTATACGCCGTGTGGACTCCAAAGCCTGAGTCCTCCGACCGAACCGCGTAATGAACCTTGTAGTAGGCGTTCGCCTCTACCGCCGGAGCCAGACCCGCAGCCAAGTTGTGCTGGTTGATGCGCCCGCCATAGTTCTCGACGACCGGCTGAACATCGTCGTTGATCTCAACAGGGTCGAGAACGTCTTGGTCGCGCAGACGGCGCTTCGGGAAGATGTACGACATGCTGCGCTGGAGCGTAGCACGAAGAGACATCTGTTGACAGGGCTGACGACGCTCGAGTAGAGTAACGCCAAAGAATCTGCTGAAGCAGGGGCGGGTAGGTGCGCCTGGTATACGCCGGTCAGTCGTTGTACTTCGGGATTCTGCCCAGGGTGTTGCCGCGGGTCGCAATGCTGATGTCGAACGCGAACGCTGCCAACTCGATGCGCGTCGGGTAGCTCGCTCGGATCTCGAACGCCCAGGTACGGCAGTCCTCCATGCCGACCGGGATCTGGCGCCAGAAGAGGCGCGGATCATGCACCTTGGCGGTACCTACGACCGCTTCGCCTGCGATGTCCGCGGGAAGCTTGCTTCCGTCGTCAACCCCGATGAGCTTCAACTCGACCGAGTCATGCGCCGCAGCCCAGTTCCCGTTGCGGTAGAAGGTCACCGTCGCTGTCCCGTTCCATCGGTCCAGCAAGCCCACATACATGGTGCGGACGTGCATCGGTGTGAGGCCCAAGTCGTCCGCCCGCAACCAGCCGCTCTTGTAGACCACGTCTCGGGCAGGCGGATCGGAGTCGGTCTCGTGGTCGAGGACGAAGACGTCCGTACGCTGACGTTCCGCCACCGTCACGTTGACCGTGGGGTTCTGATCGTCGGGCTGGTTCAGCGGCAACTCAGCCTCTACCAGGCCCGGCGGGTAGCCGATGCAAAGTTGGTACTGACGCCAGTCCATCGTGGTGCAGATGTCAGCTACATGCAGGCCGAGCTCGAGGCGGCGCCACCCCTCGCCGTCGTAGGTGATGCCCAGGGTGTTGTGATTGCTGCCGCTTGGCGCGATGAAGCACCGGTACTCGCCGCTTGTCGGGTCGACTGCGGAACACGCCGTCATCAACATGCTGCGGTTCAGGAAGTGACGCACCGTACGGTCGATGCTTGTGCTGATCGCTTGAGGCGCTCCGAAGCCAACACCGCCTGTCGGCGTACTGATGGGGCGCAGCGAGTAGAACCCTCGACGCCCCAACCAGATCAACGTACCGTCGTGCATCGCGGCGAGCGACCTTGGAGCGACGCAGCCGATGCCCTCTGCGAGCTTTACCGGGAACGTGAAATCGGTGATGTCGAAAACGCTGTCCGCCGTAAACGCCAGCAACCTTCCGCCATGAGAGGTGAGGGCGGTCACCTCGGCGCCGCCTGCGTCGGGGTAGATGTAGTCTATCTCGTCGAATTGACCCAAGAAACCTGGGACTGAGCGCCGGACAATGCCCGGATCCTCGAGCGTGTTGCCGATGATCAAGCTTCCCTGGAAAGTACACATGACCCGAAAGATTGGAACGGGCACGCCCATGCGCAGAACCGCGCCGAGCTCTCCATCTGCCTTGTTGTCCGGGATGAGCTGTGCGCGATTGGGATACCGCCCAACAAACCGCAGGTCCGTCGACTGATGGTTGATGTCCGCGGTTCGATAGATGTGAACCGCAACGGCGTGATCAGGCAGATCGTCGTAGTCGAACGTGACGTAGAACTGCTTCGTCAAGTCGTCCGCTTCACTGTCTGCGAACTCGTTCGATGCACCAGAAAACACCCCCTTTGTGATCTTCGTCCCGTCAGGAAACTCCGCTTTTGACGTCGACAAGAAGACGGAGTTCGACCGCCCGCTGGGGGCGCTGAGGTTTCCGTGAACGTCCTCGAGGAGCATCACGTACTCGTAGGCGCTGTTCAGCAGAACCGGATCGGTGTCCGAGTAGAACTCTCCGACCGTGCCCACGCGACCGGGCCACGAGTACCCGTCTTGATTCGGCCACTGGTCTCGCTCGTGTCCGTTCTGCGGACCATACGCTTGCGGCGCTCCTGGTCGCGTTGCGAACCCAAGAGGCACCACCATGCCATCCCACGTGATGACCCGCGCCTGGTCGATACCGTTCGACCAAACGATCTTGTCGTTCATGACGACAACCTGGTCAGGGTACCGAGGCCGACCCTCGCTGGTCAGGCCAGTCTCGAGCGTCTCCCAGGCGCGCTCCCAGCCGGCGTGCCGATACAAGACACCGCCGGAACGCACCAACAGAAAGTCGACCATGCCGCCTTGCAGCGTGGTGTGGAAGACCAAGTGCGGTCGGTTGGTCTTCCCGAGAGTCGCAGAGTAGCCCGCCGGAACAACCAGCTGACGGTCGGGCTCGTAAACGCAGGGGCCGGTAACGCCGGCAATCGTGCCTTCTTGCGTTCGCCCGAAGTTACGCACCTCCCACGCAAGCTCAGTAGGTGCGTACTTCTTCTGCGCCTCACCGACAGCGATGATGTACGTGGGCGTCGACTGATTCGCGGGACCGGCCATGGGGAAGTCTACCCCGTTCTGCTACGCCGGGGGCGACGGCAACTGACTCGCCACCTTCTTACGGCGGGTCACCTTCCTCGCCTCAGGCGGCTTGGGCGCCTCGTGCTCTTCCGCCGGACCGACCCAGCGAGCGCGCTCGTTGTTCCACAACCAGTTCGCCGGAACCCAGTCGTGCTTCCCTCGGGCGTCAGCGCCGCCGTGGATGAAGTCGCGTCCGTTCGAGGCGGAGACCGTACCCTGCCAGTCGAAGCAAGGCTCCGAGCTGACCACGGGCATGCCGTCTTGGCCCAGGTACTTCTCGTTCACGACCACCGCGATGATCTGCGTGAACTCGATGATGCTCTGGCCCTTACGCTGGCTGTAGCGCTTGACGAGCTCGCCCGGCATCATCAGGGGGATGCGGGTCATGCCGCGGGGGTCGTCCCAGTCGTTGATCTTCATGAACTGTCCTTAATGGTCAGGACATGTAACCACCACTTTGCGGAAGCGTCAAGAACTGGAGTAGCGTCCTGCGCGTTCTCGCGTGAACCCGCCAGCGATGGATCGAGGCACAACCTGGCCGCCGGGAGAAGCGCACCGCTGACGGAACAACTTCACTTGGCGCTCGAAGCGCTGCATGTGAATCGCCGCACCTTCCTGGTCGGCACCATCGTGCAGGCAGACGTAGTGCAGGATCAACTCGTAGAAAGCACTCAGCACTTCCCGGCGAATCGGCGCCGTGTCTTGCGGCGCCACCAAAGCCTCCGGCGCCCGCAGGCACTCGATGTCCAGGACATACGCCTGGTCCTGATGCGGGTAGACTCGATAGCCCATGTAGCCGGTGCTGTACTTCAGTCGACGGTTGTAGTCGGGTGTCGTTGCGCCAGTCCAGTTGTACCCCTGAGTCGGTCCCGTCTCGGCAAGGAAGTAGTAGACGCCTGCCCGGTCGACACGAGCAAAAGCTGCGTCACCCGGCGACCCAAGATCCACCGTCTCTCGCGCGACGTACCAGCGAATCCGGTACCCGCTGTGCGTCTCCTTGGTCTCGCCTGACACGTCGAAGCCCAGCATGGCGTCAACGTTCGTCGCGAGCATGAGGATCGACGAGTCCGCACCAGGGTTGATGATGCCCTGCTCACCCGGGGCGAACGAAACCTCAGGCGACGGCGCCGACTCCCAGATGGGGTCGGGAACATCTCCCCGGCTATGCTGATGGTCTACCGACCGCCGACCACGAACGATGGTGTAGCAGATCTTGAACTCGCCGTGGCGCTCAGGACCGACCCAAGTGTTCCGGGGACCGTTGACCACCAACGGCGCCAGCTGAGGCGCCTGAAGCTGGTAGTGATGTCCCGGGTAGACCTCCGACGGCGGACCGTTGGTCTGGCCTCGACGGTCAATGTAGAAACCCCGCTGAGCCGTACCCAACGAGATGGGGAGCAGACGCGTGCGGTTGTCATCGAAGAGGCGCAGCTCCAGCATCTGCATGACATCGGAGGACATGAAGAACTGCGGCTGATAGATTCGGAAGTCCATCAGCGTATCCGTGGTGTTGTGCCAGGGACGGTCGAGGGTGACGTAGTAGTCCGAGCCGTCTTGGAAGAACTCCATGGACTGTCGGCGGGACCAGTTCGTCCCTCCGTCCGCGGTCACCTCGAGGTGCATCACCCCATTCCACGTACCGTCAATGACGGGCACCCAAGAACTGAGCGACGCGCCAGTGTCCGTAGTGAACTTCAGAACCAGCTCGTCCGAAGTAGCGTTCAGACGCGCAGCGACATCTGTGTTTGAGCCCACCACATCGGCCAGAAGGTCGATGTGCTCGATGGAGGGCACAAGCGCTTCAGGCACTTCACCCGCAAGACGATCGAGCGCCATGTTGATGGAATCACGCACACGCTCGGTCTGCTTCGTCGAAGGGCTCGACCAGGCACGCAGGTTGAAGATGCGCGATTCAATGGCGGAAAGGGAGACGTCCATATCTGAATTGTAGCCTCAAACGAAAGAAGGGCCCAGCCGAAGCGGGGCCCTTCAGAACGGTACGTCGCCGTATCAGCCGGGGAAATGCACCATAGCCTGGGCATAGCCCGCCGTGGTAGCGCCTTCGGCCTCGAGAGCGTAGCCGACAACCGCCGTGTTGGCGCCCGCAGCGATGGTGTCAACCTCGCCAGCGGTGTTGTTGCCGTCGGAGGCGAGAAGGTCCGCCGCCGCAACGCCGGTTTCCGCTTCCACAACACACGCGCCGGACTTGATGATCCAACCGTAGCTGCCCGACGCAATCGCGTGGTCGGCGATACCGACCAAGTTGGGCCACACGTTGGTCTCCGACGCAGCGTCCTCGGCGACGACGAAGGGCGTCGTCAGGGCGTTGCGCTTGCAGAGCGACCCCGCCGCAATCGCGGCAGCAGCCTGGACGAAGATCCACACGCGATCACCGTCGAGAAGCGAGTAGGTCGCCGAGGTGTCAACCCCGGAGTTGCCCACACGAACCTCAGTCGCGAGCTCCAGCCGGGTAGCTCCCAGCGGGTACGCCTCGTGCTCGTAGGTGTCGCTGAAGGGGGAAGTGCTGACCTGGTTTCCAGCCATGTTGGCCTCCTATCAGACCGCGCCGCCGGCAATGCAGCCGAGCGCGGGGAAGTTGGTGATGACAGTGTTGAACTGGGTCGAGAACTTCGCGGTAACCACGTCCTGGTCGCCGACCCGCTCCTTGAACTTGTCCAGGGTGGGCTTGGCCTGCAAGCACAGCTGGATGTGGTCCGTGTTGAACAGGTAGCCAACGCCCGTGCTGGTGCTGACGGTGGCGCCAGTACCGGTAGCGGAGAAGTTGGTGTCGCTGCGGTCCAGGTCGATGCTGCTCAACACCTTGGCCATGCCGAGGTCCAGGGCGAGCATGTTGGACTTCTCCGTCTTGTCCTCGACGAGACTCAGGCGGACGCTGGCCAGCCGGTCGTTGTCGAAGTTGGTGAAGGAGTCGTCGTCCATGATGACGAGGTCGGGACCCTTGTTCATACCGCTGTGGTGCGCGCACTTGCGGTACTGCTTGCGGTAGGTCTCCATGCCGTCCGTACCCCAGGCGGTGATCTCACCGTACTGGTTGTAGTGGAAGTAGCTGGAGCTCTTGGCCACGTTCTGCACCGTCTCGTTCTGCGAGGCGATGGGCTCGAAGTCGAGCAGACCGTTGGCAACGCCGGTACCGACGCCCGTGGTGATGTGCCCGTTGAAGGTGGTCAGACCGAGCAGCTCGGCAGTCTGGAAGACCAGGCCGCGAGAGGAACCGGTGAGCAGGTAGGAGTTGATGTCGCCGGAGGCGGCCTCAAGCGTGGTCTTCGGGTACTCCTCGAGGAGACGCACAACAGCCCGCTGACCGGAGTTCATCTGCAACTCCTTGTTCGGGATGTTGATCGCGATGACCAGTCGGTGGGGCTCGACCTGGTAACGACGGATTTCCTGACGACGCTGCATGTTCAGCAGCTCGTCTCCGACGAAGACGCCGACGCCGCGGGCAGGAGCTCCGCCAGCGAAGGTCCGCTCGAAGAAGGTCCCGCCGTCGATCGGCATCTTGGACTTCTTCTGCAGCATCATCCAGAGCTCGCTGCTCCGCATGAAACTGTTGACCAGCGGACCACGAAGGTCGGCGAACGTGGTGTTCAGAACTTCAGTGGTGATGGACATGTGTGGATCCTCTTGGCCGCGAGACGCACAGGCAGACTCGCAGCCCTTCAGGGGTGCGTGATTGAAAGCAGCAAATTGCTCTCGCCTGCCTGTGTGCGGTTCAACGAGGGGTCTCTTTCGAGCTGCCCAACCTACAGGTGCGTGCTGAGCATCACCTGCGAGATCCTTAACGTCAAGACATTTCGTGAAGAAAGTTGACCGTCTCGCAACGAATGCAGACCGAAAGAGATAGACTGCCCTCGTGACGATCGCGACCCAACCGACCGATAAGCCGCGCCCAGAGGGCTTTCGCGGCGCCGTTTTTGCCGAACACGAGAAGATCGACCGTCGCTTGGTCGAAGCAGTCTTCAGCCGGCCCGACGCGTTTGTGAGCCTGTGTACCATCGTTCGCGAGAACGAGTCGACCGGCTTCCTGGACCCCACTCTTACGCAGCGGAAGGTGCTCGAAGCCTTCGACAACAACCGCTGGGTAATGGTCAACAAGTACCGCCAGGCCAAGATCAGTACCTTGAGCGTGCTGCACGTCCTGCTGCGGGACTGCATGTACCTGGCCGGCGTGAAAGGGCTGCTCATCGCTGAGCGACACGACACCGCAGAAGACATCTTCGACCGCATCGTCTTCGCCTACAACAACCTGCCAGAACCACTGAAGATGCCCCTGGCACCAGGCCGAAAGGTTGGCGCCACACAGCTGCACTTCGCTCACGGCGGCAACATCAAGATTCTGACCGCAGGAGGTCGCGCACCTTCCGTCGGTCGCTCGCCTGACCGATTGGTCATCACCGAATGGGGTGAAGCAGACTGGCAGGAAAAGGCTGCCATCAACATCTTCCCGTCGATCAACAAGCGCCCGAACGCGCGCGTTGTCGTCGAGTCCACGCCGGGTCGAGCCGGCTCGCACCACTACACGATGTGGGAGAGCGCGCTGGAGGGACGCAGCCGATTCCACCCGGTCTTCCTCGAGTGGTGGCGCGACGACACCTGCGCGAGCCCCACGCACAACTTCAAGCCCACCCCGACAGAGCTCGAGTACCTGGCCCGCCACGAGGGCATGACGAACGACAACCTGGCCTTCAGGCGGATGGCGATCAACACGGAGTTCGTCGGAGACCAGCGGCTGTTCGGCGCCAAGTACCCCAGCGACCCCTACGACGGTTGGCTCGGCAGCATGGCGCCCGTCATTCCGAAGGACGTACTCGACGACTTGCTTCGGACGGGAATCAACCCGCCGCCTATCTCTCCCTCGGGCTGTCACGAGCTCAGCCCGCCCGACGATCGAACGGTCTACCTCATCACCGCAGACCCTGCGGGATACGGCGCCGCAGGAGACCCCAGCGCGCTGATTGTCTGGGACACACGAACCTTCAAGGACGTCGCCTTCTGGCAAGGACGAGAACCGCCCGACCGATTCGCTCAACGACTGCAACGCGTACAAGAGCGCTACTCGGGCTCGGCAGGACTGGCTCGCCTGGCTGTCGAGTCCAACGCTCAAGCCACCATCGCCATCCTTCGAGACATGCGCGCGAAGGGACTCATTTGGACCGACCGCAATCATCCCGGCTGGTACGCCACGATGAAGCGGCTGCAGAAGGCAGAAGCACGTCTGGTGCAGCTGCTGCGTCAGCGTGATCTTGAGATCCGATGCAAGCCTGTGCTGCATGAGCTGCTGCACTACGACGGCAGCGACCGGAACAAAAGACGGGACGGACACCACTTCGACCTGAGCCGTTGTGTCATCATCGCTGCCGACTTGCTCGCTCGACGAGCGTTCGTTCCTCAAGATAGAAGCAGTCAACAGCAAACCCGTACACCCGGTATGCTGACCGTCGCTGACCTGGACAAGGTAGACAGTTTGGAGCGCGACAAGTTCGAGAGCCCCTTCAAGTCCCCGCCGCAGTGGTAGTTGACGAAACAGGGTTCAACGGGCATACTGGAGCCGTAGGGTAAAATTGCCCGAGGTACGTGGAGAGTACATGTCTGCCGTGGTTGCAAATGCCCCGAAGCCCATCGGCCCGAGCGCCGACCAGCTGAAGCGCCTCATCGAGGCGAGCAAGGGCTCCTTCGACCTCGAGGAGCGCAGCGACTTCGAGCGTGCCCGTCGGTACTACCGAGGCGACTTCTTCAAGGGCATGAAGGACGTCGCGACGGACTCGACGCCGATGATGCTCTGCAGCAAGAACATCATCTACGCCATCGCAGACAGTGCCATCAGCGGGCTGTTGGGTCCCAACCCCCAGGTGGCTGCCGTGCCTCGGTCGCAGGCGGCTGCTGACAAACTTCCCGAAGCCAACGGTCTGCTCGAGTACGTCTTCGACGCCAACCGCATGCGCCGTCGCGCTTCCATCGCCCTCACCGACGCCGTCCTGTGCAAGCGCGGCATCTTCAAGACGACCTGGGATCCCATTAAGGACATCCCCAAGATCAGCGTTGTCGACCCGGGGCGCCTGTTCTTCGACCTCTCCGTGCGTGATGTCGACGACATCCGCTACTGGCTCGAAGCCACGGTGATTCCTTTCGGCGAGTTCCAGGCGCGCGTCGCCAAGGGCTTGTACGACGCCGAGGCTGCGCGGTCGGTTCAGCCCAACAACTACCCGCGGTGGTTGGCGGACACGGGTCAGCTCGACGAGCAGCTGAAGACGATGAACACCACCAAGTGGGTCACCGTCTGGGAGTACTACGACCGGGTCGATCGTGCGGTCGTCCACTACGTCGACGGCGGCAACGTGGTGATGCGGGACAAGATGGTGTACTCGCCGTACAGCATGTTCTCGCTCAACCACAACGGCGTGGACTGCCGCGGACTCTCCGAGGTGCAGCTGGTTCTCGACCAACAGCGCACCATCAACGACCTTCTGTCCCACTGGAAGAAGATCACGTATCTGCAGATCCCGCGCATCCTGTTCAACGCCGGGCTGCTCACGAACGCTGAGCTGGACAAGGCGGTCAACGCCGCGACCGGTGCGTTCGTCCCCGTGAACTTGCAAGACCCCGAGGCGCTCCGTGCGCTTCGCGAAGTCTTCTTCCAGCTCCCGATGCCGGAGACTCCTGAGGGCGTCATCCAGTTCATCCAGCGCGAAGAAGACGACGCCGCCTTCATCAGCGCGCTGGCGGAGATGGCTCGAGGTCGCATGACGGGCGCGAAGACCGCTACCGAGGTCGCCGTCGTTGAAGCGCAGATGCGCAACCGCCTCTCTACGCGTGAGGGTCACTTCAACGGCGCGGTCGAAGACGTCGCCGGCAAGTGCTTCTTCCTGTGCCAGCAGTACATGCAGAAGGAGAAGATGATCCAGCTCGCCGGGGCGCAGACCTGGAACGCCGTGTCCCTGGACGGCATCTCCGACATCGAGGTGGACTTCAAGATGGTGGCGTACAACCCCATCAAGCAGAACCCCGCAGTCATGGCGGAGAGCATCATCCAGCTGGCGCCGCTGATGCTCGCGGACGAGAACGTCGACCGACGCGCCATCATGGAGAGCCTGGTCGAGGCGATGGGTCTGCCTCGCAAGACCATCAAGGACCTGACCGTGGTTGAGGAGGAGAAGGCTGCTGCCGAAGGCATGGCCCTCCAGGCATCTTTGGGCGGAGCAGCAGCTGCTATGCCCATGGGGCCCCCGGAAGAGATGCTCGCTGGGCCGCCAGCAGAGGGTGATGTTGTCCCCCTGCCTGAGGGACCGGCGGCGTTCCCAGGCGGGGGCGGGTCTCCTGGGAGAGACGTGGTCGAGTAGCTCGAGGACTACAGCGCCTTTCCGCCGTGCATCGGCTTGCGGTACTCGTTGTACGCGGTCTTGATCTCGATCACCGAACCGAGGTCAATCTGCAAGAACTCCGCCAGATCCATGCACCGGATGATGACGTCCGCGAGCTCAGACGCGATGCCTTGCGGCTTCCCGTTCTCGTCGATGAAAAACGCCGGCTGGTCTTCGCGCACAGACTCAGCAGCTTCCGCCCCTTCGCTGTGAATCAGCGCCAGCTTGGTGCAAACGATGAGCCGGCGGACATGATCAGCCAACGGCTCGTGAGCGGGGAAGTTGAGCGTCGCCTCAAGGAGCTCAAGGTCCTTGTCCCAGAAACCTTTGCTCTTCGCTGTTTGATGAATGCGGCGCTGCAGCCTGTGCATAGAACTCATTGGGGTCTTTACCTACGACATCATTGATGATTCGTCAATGCTGTAGTGACATTCATTGACAATTTAGCAACTGACGGCTAACTTCCCGTCATGGCCATCTACGACCTGGTGTGCGAAGGTCCCACACCGCACTACTTCAACGACGTCTACGTCCCGATGCACGAAGACAAGCCCCTGTGCTCCATCTGCTCGGCGCCGACCAAGAAGAACTGGCAGTCCCGTGCCCATCAGAAGATCGCCATCCAGGGCGACGGCTACGGCAGCGCCCCCAAGATTGACATGGGGGTTTATGGAAAGGTCGAGACGCGCGAAGAGTTCAACCGCATCAAGGCGCAGATCGAGGCTCGCTTCCCCGGCGAACGCCTTGAGATTACGGAAGAAACGCCTGCGCAGAAGCAAGCGCGCCTCGACCAGATTCGTCACCGCAGCCACATGAAGAAAAAGCAGAAGGGCTGTGACGAGCAGACCCTGAACGCGGTCATCGCCGAGCAGAAGGTCGCGAAGAACGAGGCGTTGGCCAAGGACTTCAAGCAGAACCTCAAGCCGGGCACGACGAAGGTCAAGGACACGCACACCGGCAAGAACCTCGTCGGAAAGTCGGCCAACAAATTGGCCGCGGGATAGAATCGCCTGCATGTCCCGATGGCACACACCTCCCTGGTCCGAGTACGTCGCCCGCGCGCAACAAGCAGTCGATGACCGAGAGCTGAAGGGCAACCAACGTACGCTCACCGAAGTCGCCGACCTGGCTGACCGAGACATCGTGATCTACGTCGACGAGGGCACCGGGATCCGCGCACATGTGCCGGCGATGACGGAGGTCATGTTCGGGCGCCCCATGGCGTTCGAGCTCGCCCTGGTGGTGCAGGACCAGCAGGGCAAGCAGGCAACGCGGACACATTGAAGTTGTCGGGTCCTCGCTTCAAACAGCTTGGTCACGACGCCCGACGACGCCGAAGCGGTCCTGTCGACAAGTGATCATAGGGAGGCTGTCGACGGGTTAGGTGCTCAACACCCAGACGCCGCTCGCACCTGACGGAAACACCTCCCGGTGAGAATGGTAGTCTATCCGCCCTTGCTCTTCCAGCAAGAGCGCACTACACTTCGTGACACCCGTAGACATTCGGAGACTGCTGTGGCCGAACAGATGCCCAAGACCATGACCCCCTCCAAGGACCTCAAGCCCGTCATGGACGAGATCGATCGTATTCTCGCTTCGCCGACGCCGCCGAAGAACGTGCCTCCGATGGATGCGCCGATGGATGCGCCTCCGATGGACAAGCCGCCCATGGACGCCCCCGCGGACGCGCCGAAGGCGGACGCTGCTCCGAAGGAGCTCACCGAAGACGGTCGCATGCTGGCCGATGCTCTCAACGTCTCCCCGGAGCGCGGGCAGATGATGTTCGACTGCGCGCAGGAGATGCCGCAGCTGATGGGCATGGACGCCGCCGCCATCGCCGACGCGGTCACCAACGACATGGACCTGCGGATGCAGCTCGAAGCGCGCGTCGCGGCCAAGTACGACAGCCCCAAGGGCCCCGAGGGGACCATGGGCGACAAGGGCAGCTTCTACGGTGAGGGCGGCTGATGACCTGGGAGTTGGAGAACGAGCCGGATGTGACGGCTGACGCCGGCACCGAAGTCGCAGACACCGGAGCTGACGTCGCTGACGTCGCTGATGCCGGCGACGCTGGAGATCCGTGGAACGGCGAGCTGGACTCACTCCAGAGTGAAGAGTGGTTCAGCTCTCTCGCCGACGAGCATCGTTCTCGACTCCAGACCGGGCTGCAGAGCAAGTACCAGAACTGGGAAAGGGGCTACAGCCAGAAGTTCTCGAGCCTTGCGCAGCAGCGCAAGGACGCTGAACGTCAAGTGGCGGAAGCTCGTGCGATTCGCGCTCGTGCGCTGAAGTGGCAGTACGGCGAGGAAGACCCGGTCTCCGAGCTTGAGCAACAGATCGAGCAGCTGAAGGCTGAGCACAAGACGGCTGTCGATACGCTGCGCACCGAGTATGAGTCGCAGTACGAGAAGATGCTCGCCGGTACGGATGAAGAGCGCGGCGAAGCCCGTCAGCAGCTTGAAGCCGTCCGAGGCGAACTTCAGGCGCTGCGCGACGCGCAGGAAGCCCAGAAGGAAGCGGCAGAAGCCGCGGCAGCGGATCGACTGGACCAGGACATCAAGACCGAAGCGCCAGACATCCACAGCAACGACGACGCCTTCCGCATGCTGATGCACCTGCTGCTGAGCGGAGCCGATCGCCAAACGGCGTACCGAGCCGTCCGCGCTGCGCTGGACATGAAGCCGGAGAAGAAGGCGGTCGAGCCTCCTCCGTCTGTGGCTGCCATGGCTGCGGGGAGCCTCGACGGCGCGCCGGAGCAGAACGGCGATGTCGACTCGCTGTTCAAGCGGCTCTACCAGAACGCCGAGAGCGCAGACGGCGTCAGCCAGATCTAATCAGCAGCCGCCTCGTCCACCACGATGGCGGCTTCGCGCGCGACCTGGCTTGCCGTGATTAGGCATTCCTCCAGGCTCGCCTGGATGATCAGCTCTTCCAGGATCTCGACGCCGTCGCTCAGCACCAGCGACCACGTACCGGCCCACAGATGCGTCGACGTGAGACCCCAGGTGCCTGTCTCATGTACACCGACGATGTCGGGCAGAAGGATCAGGTCGAGCTCCTCGGCGCGCGCTGTCCAGCCGGGGTGACCCTCGACCGGCGCGCACTCTTGATCGCTCATGCGTCGTACCGTCCAAACCGGTCCGAGACCGTAGCCCTGTTCCAGCCCCATGGGCATCTCTACCTTCATGTCGCCATCCTACTCTTGAAGCGGCTCTTCTGCTCGCTACGAACCTTTACGTCGGTAGCGTCCAGAAGCTCGAGACGTCCCGCGGTTCGAGCATAAGCTGCAAAGGGGTTTTGACTGTTCCCGGCACCGAGACGTCGGGACCATACGAACCAGGCGTACTCGATGGAGTCCGTCGACCGACCGTCGAAAGATGGGCGGTTGGGGAGAACATACACATCCGGCGTGTGCGCCCTCAACCAAGTGCTCCGCCCGCCGCCGAGCCAGTTCAGACGCAACAGCAGGCAGGTCGTGTGCGCGTGCTGCAGACTCCACTGCATCACATCAAACGCCAACGAAAACGGTGGGTTGGTGATGCAGACGTCCCACTGACTTCTTGTCTGCCACGCCAAAACGTCGTGGTGTGTGACGTTCTCGGGGGCGACCAAACCGGTCAATATCGGGCGGCATGTGTCGCGCAGCTCATTGAGGTGCCACTTCGGTGCGGGCCCCACGGCGCGGACGATGTCTCCTTCACCCGCGCACGGCTCGACCCAACGACTGC
>CETC01007199.1_pt1 | contig 77570 bp, 47 predicted proteins | sample 326911 | NCBI WGS metagenome assembly CETC01 (sample SAMEA2622694, study PRJEB7988) | marine metagenome | isolation source: saline water (ENVO:00002010), including | reverse complement strand
CACAAGAACTTGGTAAATATGGTAGAGTTCTTGGTAGATTACATATAAATAAATTAGCTGGAAAAGAAACATTAACGCAGGTTTGTGTTAATGATCTCCTTGTAAAAGAGGGACATGCTGTCAAGTATGATGGCGGAAAACGTATATAATTAAAAAATAAATTATGATGAATATTTTTAAAGATTCCAATGACTGGAACGAAAAATCAATAATAGGTTTTATTGCTTTTGTAATAATGTGTATTGTTATGGTATTAGATCTTTCTACTGGATGGTATGGTTATGATTTAGTAATTAACGAATTCGTATATGACTCATTTGTATGGGTTGTATTAGGGTGCTTTGGTATAAGTGGTGTTGAGAAATTTGCTAAAAAATAATGAATCATTTTAGACTACAACCTTCTTTTGTTAATACCAGAGAATTCTCTTGCGAAGCTAAGAATTTTTTAAAGAATGGATATTATACCAATTCTCCTCCGGGTACTTATGCATATAAAGAATATTGGGATGAACAAACTAGAAGATGTTTAGAAGGTTTTGAAGTAGGTGGGGTCCGGATAACTGGACCTCATTATTTTTATTTAAATTTTACACAAATAAAAGCTACTGTAAAAAAAGGAAAATTGGAAAGAAAGGTTTTAACCTTTCCAAGTTTTCTGGATATGGATTATTATTACTTTGATGAGTGCGAATTAGCAAGAGAAAATGGTCAAGGTATGATAGTAGCTAAAGCTCGTCGTAAAGGTTTTTCATACAAAAATGGTGCCTTATGCGTTCATCAATATAATTTTTTTAGAGATTCTACAAGTATTATTGGTGCATATTTAAATGAATATGGTGGAGCTACAATGGCCATGAGTTTAGAAATGATTAACTTTATTAATAAACATACAGCATGGGCTAAACGTAGAAATCCAGATCGAAGAGATTTTGTTAAAGCTAGATTTAAAGAAGTATTAGATGGGAAAGAAGTATGGAATGGATATAATAGTGAAATATTTACTTTAACATTTAAAGATAATTTCTCTGCAGCTATTGGTAAAACAGCTGATCTCATGTTATGGGAAGAGGCTGGTAAATTTCCTAATCTTATAAATGCATATATGATTACTGCTCCTGTATTTAGGGACGGTAATGTGATGATTGGGATGCCATTGATATTTGGAACAGGTGGTGATATGGATGGAGGATCAAATGATTTTGCTGAGATGTTTTATAATCCAGATAAATATTGGTTAAGACCATTTGAGAATATATGGGATGAAGGTGGAGCAGGAACTAATTGTGGATTCTTTATTGATGATATGTGGTACAAACCAGGAAAGGTAACTTTAAAATCAGGTGAAGTTGTAAAGATGGTAGATGAAGAAGGTAATTCTAATAGAGATGCTGCAGAAGAGTTTTTAGATCAAGAAAGAAAAATTATTAAAACTACAGATTCTAGAACTACATGGGAGAAATATATTACTCAATCTCCAAAGACTCCTAGAGAAGCTTTCTTAAGAAGTAGTGGAAATATATTCCCAACTATTGAATTAAATGCGTGGTTAGGAGAATTGGAAGTTACCAAAATAGCTCAAGATATGGCTATGATTGGAGAATTATATTGGGAAAAAGATGATATAAAGTGGATGCCTAATATTGAATTAAATCCTATAAATAAATTTCCAATTAAAACAAATGATGATAGAACAGGATGTATTGTTATTTGGGAACATCCTTACAAGGACGCTTCGGGTAATATTCCATATGGATTATATATAGCTGGGACTGACCCTTACGATCAAGATGATTCTACTACTAGTTCATTAGGTAGTACTTTTATTTATAAGACTTTTCAAAAATTTGATAATACTTATAATATACCAGTAGCAGAATATACAGGTAGACCAGATACAGCAAAAGAATATTATGAAAATGTAAGAAAACTTCTTACATATTATAATGCACAAACATTATATGAGAACAATTTAAAGGGATTAAAAATATATTTTGAACAGAAGAAATGTTTACATTTATTAAAAGAACAACCAAATATATTAAAAGATATTGTTAATAGAACTACAGTAAGTAGAGGTTATGGAGTTCATATGAGTGAACCAATTAAAGTTCAATGTGAATTATATCTTAGAGATTGGTTGTTAGAAAAAAGAGCAGATGGAGAAAAGGGAGATCAATTAAATTTACATACAATTTATTCAATTCCCTTAATACAAGAATTAATAGCATATGATCATAAAGAAGGTAATTTTGACCGTGCAATAGCATTTATGTTATGTATATTACATTCCCATGAAAACTATAATATTGATTTAGAAGCTAAATTTGACTTTAATATGGGAGATAAATTTTGGCGATCTTCATTATTTAAGAAAAGAAAAAGATAAAAATATTTGGAAATAAGATAAATTTATATATTTTTGTAAGTTAGAATAATACTATAATGCAGGGATTAAATCAAAATAACATATTAGAGGAGCTACCAAAACAGAAAATAGCTAAATCTAAAAAGGGAAAAAAATGGGGAAAAGCTTGTATAGATGAATTAGAAAAAGTTACATATAGTGACATGTCTTATAATGGACGATCCTCTAGATATAGAAAACAAATTAATTATGATTTGTATAACGGTGTTTTAGATCAGAATGATTTTGAATATGTAGTCAATCCTTATGGATTTAGTAAAGATGAATTCCCAGCTAACTTACAACATTATGATATAATATCTCCCAAATTACAACTTCTAATGGGGGAAGAAATTAAAAGACCTTTTAACTTTAGAGTTGTTTCTCATGATCCTGAATCTGTTTCTAAGATGGAAGAGGTGAAGAAAGAAATGATGATGGAATTTCTATATAGTGTATTAGTACCACCACAAGTACAACAACAGCAACAACAAGAAATGATGCAGATGCAACAACAGGGAGCATCTGAAGAGGAGATGCAAATGGCACAGCCAAAAACACCTGCTCAAATAGAAAAATACATAGCATACGAATATCAAGATGTTAGAGAAAAACAAGGTCAAAATATTTTAGAATATCTAGTTAAAAATCAAAATATAGAAAATAAGTTCAATGCAGGATTTAAGGATGCTTTAATCGCAGGAGAAGAAATTTATTGGGTAGGCGAAGTTGCAGGTGAACCTGTAGTAAGAGTATGTAATCCTTTAGACGTACGTGTTATATTAGATCCAGACTCACCTTGGATAGAAGATGCTCAATCTGTAGTAGAAGAAAGATGGTTAACATTAGCAACTGTTATTGATGAATATCATGAATATTTAACTCCTCAAGAAATAGATAAATTAGAAAAAGGATGGGGAGGTAGAGATAGTTATATGGATAGTAACGGTGTTAATTATCCATATTCAGAATTTAATATTGTTAATTATGATGCAAGAGGAACTTTTGATCCAGAGCATATTCGAAGTTATAGACGAGATGGTATGATTCGTGTTATACAATGCGAATGGAAATCTATGCGTAAAGTAGGATTTATAACTTATAAAGATGAGATAGGATTTGAACAACAAGATATTGTAGATGAAATTTTTGAAGTACCAGAAGAAGCAGAAAAAAATAAAGATGGAGAATGGGTATTTGGAGGAATGCGTTTAAAATGGCATTGGATAAGTGAATATTGGGAAGGTACAAAAATAGCTGAAGATATTTATTTAAATATTAAGCCTAAAGAAAACCAAAGAAGAGATATGGATAATCCTAGTAATGTCAAATCTGGATATGTAGGATATATTTATAATGAAAGAAATTCAGAATCTATTTCCTTGATAGATCGTATGAAACCATATCAGTATTTGTATAATATTATTTATTATCGAACTGAATTAGCTTTAGCAAAATCAAAAGGTAAAGTGGCTTTAATGGATATTTCACAAATACCTTCATCAGAAGGATGGGACGTTTCTAAGTGGATGTACTATCTAGAAGCTGTAGGTGTGATGTTTATTAACTCCAGAGAGGAGGGGAATAGATCCCAGCAAGCCCCGCAATTTAATCAATTCCAATCTATTGATCTTTCTATGGGTAATTATATTAATACTCATGTCCAACTATTAGATCAAATCAAAAATGAGATTGGAGAACTCTCTGGAGTTTCTAGACAAAGACAAGGACAGGTTCAAACTTCTGAACTTGTAGGAAATACTGAACGAGCTGTTGTTCAGTCTTCTCATATTACAGAATATTGGTTTTATAATCATAGTGAAGTTAAAAGAAAAGTATTACAAGCATTAATCGATGTAGCAAAAATGGCTTGGAAGAGTGGTAAGAAAATTCAATATATTATGGATGACATGAGTCGAGTATTTCTTAATCTAGAAACTGATGATTTTTCTAGTACTAATTATGGAGTATTTGTTTCTAATTCTGGTAAAGATGATAGAGCAGTAGATTCAATGAGACAATTAGCTCAACAAGCTCTTCAAGCAGGAGTAACTAATTTCTCAGATGTAGCAAGTATTATGCAGTCAGAATCATTAGGTGATATGAAACGAAAACTAGTAGATGCAGAAAATAAAATGCAACAAAAACAAGCTGAAGATGGTCAAAGACAACAACAGATGCAGCAACAAGCAGCTCAATTAGCGCAGCAAACAGAACAAATGAAGCAAGATAGAGAAGATGCACGTGCTCAATTAGAAGCAGATACTAAGATTAGAGTGGCAGAGATTAATGCTGAAGCTAGGTTAGCTGATCAAGATGATAATAATGATGGTTATATTGATATACAAAATCGAGATAATGATGTTAAATTAGAATCAGATAAAGAAAAAATAAATTTACAACGAGAAAAACAACAAGCAGAACTTGGATTGAAACAGCAAGAAATGGAAGAAAAGAAAAGAGCTAACCAAGCTAATGAGCAAATAAAAAGAACTGCTGCAAATAAGAAACCTAATGCCGGAGGATCCAAATAAAAAGATAAATCTAAATTTACCTCAATTTAAATCTAAGAAAAATAGTAGATTATTTTTTATGGGTGAGCGTGGGAATAGACATGGAGGAATACATGAGGAAACTTTTATGGGTGCAAGATGGACAACAGATCTTCCTATATCTGATCGTGTATCTTTTTCTCCAACTGTAACAGCAGGAAAGGTTAATGTGGACATACCTCCTATTCGTCATGCTCATGTTCCTGGTGAAATTAATAAATTTAGATTTCCTATTTTAGGTGGGGGTATAAAAATAAAATTAGGTAAAAAATATGGAGGTGATAATATAAGTTCTAATAAAGCTGCTAAAATTTTAGATCATGGTTATATTAGAAATAAACCTCTAACATTTAAACAAAGGGCTTTCTTTGGTTCTAAGCTTAATCGTGCATATGGAGGATTAATTAAAAAATATGAAAATGGTGGAGACATAAATACTCAAATTCCTTTAAATATTCAACCACAAGATAAACTAATAAAACCTAAAGATATTAAAATGAGAGGTAGTAGTAAATATACTATTGATTCAGATTATTATTATAGGAATAGAAAAAATGCAAAAATTATTAAACCTGTTCAAAATTTTTTAATACAACAAGGTTTTTTATCAGAAGGTGATAATGATGGATTTTGGGGAACTCAAACAGAAGGAGCTTTACAGGATTATATTACAGATCAACATATATCTAATTTTGAATGGGGAGAAAATTTTACTCCTTCTTCTGACTTTCTTAGAAAGAAAGTATTTACTGAAAGTGGGGGATATTCTGATGTAAAATCTTCAGCGGGGGCTTTAGGATTAATGCAATTTATGCCAAAGAATGTTAAAGAATTTCAAAAAGATGGAAGATATTTTGATGAAGTTAGAACAGGATGGTCTGCTTCAAATAATGCGGATGCTATTTTAGGCTCTCAATTATATATAAGAGATTTAGCAGAAAATTATGGAATCATAACTCCAAATATGAATCAAAAAACAAAAGAAGCATTTTTAAATATAGCTTATAATTGGAGTCCTGATGGTGCTATGTATTTAAGAGATCATCTTAAAACATTAACATATCCATCTGGAGAGAAAAAAGGACAGAAAGTTGATATTAATGATGTTAATTATTGGTTACCATATATAGAAAAAAATAGAGGTTTTGAAGGGGGATGGAGATATTTAAAAGATAAAGCAGGTGAACCTATATATAAAAAACATTGGTGGACAGCTGAAGAAATAAAAGCAGAAAAAAATCCGGAAAAGAAGAAAAAGATGAGAGGAGGATGGAAATGGACTAAACAATATGAGTTGGATGATAAAGGAGAAAAAATTCCTGCTTCATGGTATGTACCCACAGAGACTACAAATTATGCTAGAATATCTCATGGTATGGCAGATCCAAGTAATGAGAAAGTTACAAAAAAATTATCTGATTTAAAAGATTGGAATTATGAATTAAGCGACTTAATAAGAAATCCTATATATAAGAAAGAATGGGGAGGATATAGTCAAAGCCATCTTTCAAGACTTTTAGAACAAGGAGGTGATCCAGGTAAAACTGAACCGCCAGAAAATTCATATCCTGAATTAACTGGTAAAAATTTAGAAAGTTTTAATGAGATAACAAAATGGGAACCTGATGAGGTGAAAGATATATTATATAAAACTTGGCTAAATACAGGAAAACCTAAGTTATCGACTGAAGGGTTGTTTGGGATGTTCCCGGGTAGTTATAATGTATACACGAATAAGATTAGAGCTGCTGATACTGAAACTCTTGTAGAAGAATTAAAACATGCATATCAATTTAGAGGAGATAAAAGAACAGGTGATCAAGACAATTCACTTAAAAGTAAAATAAAATCTAAGCTATTTCATCACGGTCGAGGACCTTTTCAACTTGTAGGCACATTACTGGGAGCACCTTATCAACTAAGTAGAGTTCTGGGTTTAAACAAGAACTTCAGAAAAAATCTTTATAATCCTTATAAAAAAACGGAAGGAGTAGAAGGGATTCATGATCAATTCGGTGCTTATGGTCATGCGTGGGGACACGGATTAGAAAGTAATGTAAATAGAGCAAGAAATAAAGCTATATATCGTGAAATTAAAGAAGCTCAAGAAAACGAAGATTGGGAGAAAGAACTTAACTTAAAAACCAGACTTTATTCACTATCAAATCCCATAGATTCTGCTTCGTTTCGCTTAAATAGTACCCCTAACCTTCAGGAACGGACTGATAATTCTCATCTTAACCCCAGAAAAAATTGGTTAGAGGTGGATAATTTTACTACATGGGATCCTGAAAATAAAGAACCGTTGGGAATAGCAAAAGAGATGTTTGAAGATTCATATGAAAATAAATTATATAATTTTTTATATAATAGAAATACAATAGATGATCTTAATCTATATCAAGATTCAAAATATTGGGAATAATAAAATTATATAAACCGCTATAATAAATCATAAAAAAGATTGAAAAAGCATTAAAAAAAGTTGTTAATGAAGAATAAAATAATATTTTTGTAAATTGTAAATAAATTAATTGATTATGAGTGAACAAACTACTAATCCTTTTGAAGGATTTAAAACATTAGGAGGGGAAACAATAAAACCTGATAGTGTAGAAATTAAAGATGTGCCAAATACTGATGATGCTTTGGCAAAAGATACAGGAATTGTTGATAAAACAGAAGAACCTGTAGAAGAAGTAAAAGAAGAAAAAAAGAAAGAAGTAAAAGAAGAAGATAAAATAGATTTAACTCCTGAGTTAAATATTGAATATAAAGCGCCAATAGAAGAGGATAATGAAGAAGAAGAAGAAATTCAAAATGATATAGAAGCGGGTATAACATCTGATGATACTGAGAATGAAGAGGTTTCACAGATAGGTGTTTTAGCTAAATATTTAAAAGAAGAAGGAGTTGTAGATTACGATGATGAATCTTTTGAAGATAATGAAGAAGGTCTCGTTAAAGTAATTGAAAATGAAATTAAAAAGGGTATAGATAAATATAAAGAAGATCTAGATCCTACAGCTAAACAGTTTATAGATTTTGTAGAAAACGGTGGAGATCCACAACATTTTACAAAAGCGTATTCAGAGGTAGATTTTAGTAAAATAGATTCTAATAAAATAAAAGGTAAATCTGAAGTACAAAAACAAATAGTTGCTGAATTAATGAAACAAGAAGGATATTCTCCTGAAGAAATTCGAGAAGAGATCCAGGATTTAGTAGACGGTAATGTATTGCAAAGAAAAGCTAATAGATCGTTATCTAAATTACAAGTAATTCAGAATAAAAAAAGAGCTGAACTATTGAAAAGTCAAGAAGAACAAGCTCAAAAAAGAAAAGAAGAACAAGCTACCTTTTTAAGTAGCTTAAAAGAAGATATAGAGGGTCGAGAAGAGATTGCCGGATTCTCTATCAATAAAAAGCAGAAAAAAGCTTTTTATGACTATATAACTAAAGCAGATCGGAAAACTGGTAAAACACAATTAGTGTTAGATTCTGAAAAGGATAAAGATGCTCAGTTAAAGATGGCTTGGTTATATTTTAATAACTTTGATTTTTCAAAGGTAGAAAAGAAAGCTAAAACAAAAGCAGTATCAACTTTAAGATCTCATTTGGAGCGTGCTTCTAATGTGTCCACGAAAAAACTGAAAAGTAAAGCAAGGACTAAAGTGACTGGAGATGATATTGATTTTAGTTTATTTTCTAAGGCAATTAGTTAATAATAATAATAATATTTAAAATTTTAAGTGAATGGCTATAAATGGATTGCAACTATATAGAACTAAGTGGCATTCTGGTTTAACTCAACAAAATCACTTATCATCTGCGTATTTAACAGAACCAGAAGTTATGAGTACATTAGTGACTCGTATCTTTGGGATGCAGGGTTCAAACCCTATCCAATACTTGACATCAGGTATGGGACGTTCTAAGGAAATTGGTAATAGAGAATATGATTGGCATTTACAGGGTGATGATGAAAAAGCTGTTGCAGTTACCGGTAACTTAGGAGACGGAGGCGTACAGCCTGGTCTAAATAGAACAACTTTTCGTGTTAAATTTAAGGAAAAGTGGTTCGCAAATCAAGAAGTTCTTGTCGCAGATGACAGATCTTACAGAGTAAGAGTAATGGAAGATCCCTATTTTGATGGAGGGGATTGGATATATACGTTAAAATTAACAAGTCCAGATCCGGCAAAATTTATGGATCCTGATTTAATTTCAGCGGGAAGACAATTTTCTAAAGAATATACTACAGTACCTGAGTTCTCTACTGGAGGTAACACTACTTTTAGTGCTCCTTTCAAAATGAGAAATCATTTAAGTACATTGAGAAAATCATATACAGTAACAAGAAGTGCTGCAACTGATGCACTTGTTATCCAACTTGCTGATCCAGCAAATCCGGGTAAAAAGTCAACTGTATGGACTCGATATGCTGAGTGGGAAGCAATGGCACAGTGGTATAGAGAGATCGAAAGATCTTATTGGTATTCAACATTTTCATCTGATGCTAATGGTGTCACTGATATGTTGGGTAATAATGGACTTCCAGTTTATGAAGGTGCTGGTATTAGAGAGCAAATTGCTCCATCTAATATTAGAAATTATACTGAATTAACTGAGAATATTATCCGTGATTTCTTAATTGATCTATCATATAATGTAGCTCCTGAATCATCTAGAGATTTTGTTGCATTTACTGGTGAATATGGATTTGCTGAGTTTGACAAAGCTATGAAAACAGCTGCGTCTAATTGGACTCTAGTAGATTCTAAATTTGTAACTGGTAGTGGACAAAACCTTGCATTAGGTGGACAGTTTAAAACATATATGGGATTAAATGGTACTAAGATTACTCTTAAACATTTACCTTTATATGATAATACTGTTATAAACAGACAGTTACATGCTGATACAGGTAGACCAATAGAATCGTACAGATTTACTTTCTTAGACTTTGGTATGGCAGGTGGAGAATCAAACATCCAATCTGTTCATAAAAAAGATTCTAAGGACATGATGTGGCATACAGCGGGTTCTGTTGATCCATTTGGTAACACAGCTAAATCAGTAAACACTATGCGATCTGATAATCTTGATGGTTATTCAGTACATATGTTAACTGAATGTGGTATCATGATCAAAAACCCAATGGCATGTGGTGAGTTAATTTGTACTAATGTAGCGGCTAACTAATTAGTAATAATTTAATAAATTTTGTAACATGACAGAAGGAACTGTGATTGTGAAAGCTCTAAAAGCACATAGTTGGTCAGGTTTTCATAGGTTTCCGAAGTGTAAAGATACGGTCATAGCTCAGTACGGACGTGCGGGCTATGCTACCGGTCTTTCATCAGAGGAAGAAGCTAAACTTGAAAAACTATTACATTTAGAGTCTGGAACATTAAACCGCTTTTCAGATTATTGGCAGAATTATACTGTTATTTTAACTGATAAAGATAAAGTATTAAAACTAGAGCGTCCAAAAGATTTTCTAGACTATAAGATTTTATCTTCCAGTGAAAAAGTAGCTAATTCTGTAAATAATTTAGCGGATTGGCCCAAAGCAACATATGTATTATATGATGCGGAGGAAGATGCCAAAAAAGATAATTTAAAGGTTAAAGAAAAAAGAAAGGCTTATAAAATATTCAACGGAATGACAATTAGCGAAATGAGAGATGTATTAAAAGTAATGGGTAAAAAAGCAGATAATGCTTCAGAGACATTAATAGAAAATACATTGAATGATATTGTTGATAGTTCTCCATCTGAATTTATTGAAACTATAAACGTTTCTGATTTCAAAACCAGGGTTTTTATAAATGATTTAGTTGCTATAAATGCACTAAGAATTAGAGGTGGGCATTATATGCTCGGTGATACTGCTTTAGGACATGATTTAGAAACAACTATTTTATTCTTAAAAGAACCTAAAAATCAGGATATTGTATTATCTTTGAAAGCTAAGTTACAAGGTAAAACTTATAATAAAGAAGTACCTAAAAAAGTATCTTCTAAAAAAGTTAAATCTTAATGACAGTAGCTGAAATGCACATACAATTCAAAGTGGGGTTAGATAAGACTGATAGTCTTAACTACCCTAACTTTGAACCTGAAGAAATTGATCTTTGGCTTAATAGAGCCCAGGATAAATTTGTTAAAACTCGCTATTCTCATGATCCCAAAAGAGAAAGTTTTGAGGAAACTCAAAAACGAACTGATGATCTTCGTGAGGTTTTAGTAGAGACAACTATTTTTCCTTCAGCAGTACAGCAACCTGTAAAACCAAATGGTGTATTATTTGATTTACCTAATGGTAATAATGATTTACCGGTTTATTGGTTTGCTATTAATGAAGAATGTGGAATTCATTATCCGAATTGCACAAACGATTTAGTAACTGAAAGAAAAAGAGTTAAACCTATTCAGCATGATGATTATAATAAAATCATATCTGATCCATTCAATAAACCTTATAAAGGTAAAATTGTCCGGTTGATGCATGGTGATAAGGTTGAATTAATTTCCGATGGTACATTTATCATCGCAAGTTATATTTTGAGATATATAAAACAACCAGAAGCTATAGATCTAGCTAACAATAATGATTGCGAACTTGCATCTCATACACATACAGAGATTGTAGATACTGCAGTTACTATGGCGCTTGAGAATATTGCAAGTCCTAGATACCAAAGTCATATGGTTGAGAGTATATCTCGTGAGTAAATTAATGTTTAATATTTAAAAGAATTTATAATGAGACACGAGAATTATAAAATTATGATCGGTAAAAATGGTACTGGTCGTACAGGTGGCGTAACTCCTGCTAATTTAGCAGATGGAGAAATAGCTGCATTTAAACCAGATATGACAGCGTTATTACCTGGTGAAACTATTTCCGATGCGGAATATATATATCTTGCACAGGGAACTGCAACACTAGGACAACCTAGATTTTCTGCTAAAATCCAAGGTGCAAACGTTAAAAAATGGTCAGGACAGGATTATTCGGTTGCAGTAGAACAAAGAACTCACGTAGGTAATGTGGGTGCTGCTGCTTTAGCAATTAATGTACAACCTAGTATTGAATATGTTATGTCTATTATTTTTACATTTGATAAAGTAGAAGGTTCAGAGAGACAATTAGTTAGACGATTCCACCACACAACTGCAGCTGCAGGTGCAACACAGCAAACTATTGCTGATGCATTTACAGCATTAATTGATGCAGATGCTAAAGCTAAAACTTTAGTTGATGCTTCAACAGTAAATAATGGTGCGAATTATGGTGTACGAATTGAATCACGAGCACAAACTTATAATGTAATTGATGGTTATGAACAAGTAACATTTAAAGTTGTATTAGAGGGTGGTTTTGTATTTAATGGAACTACACCTGTTTCTTATACTGTAGATCCTACATATGGAATAGGTACTTATGCACATGTATCAGATCTTGAAAGAGCTGCACTAGGATACGATGGGGTGAATAACTTAATGAAATTCCCTGTACCATCTTATCCAGTATATGCTGTATCAACTGGTACATATGATATGTATTCTATAGTACATGATGATGTTCACGCATCGGCTAATCTTAATAAAGATATAGCTAGCCCAGAAATGACTTTGATTGCGATCAATGTTCAGGGGGGTGCTCCAGGACAACAAGCGGCTTTACAAAATGAATTAAACCCATGGTTTAACTCATGTCCGGGTAGCTTTCCAGCAGTGGCACTTTAATTAATTGTTTAATTTTAAAAATATAATATAATGGCAAATCCAACAATGGCCTCACAAGGCTCAAATAGAGAAGTTCATTGCGCAACAGCAAAATTTACATGGAATGCAACCGGAGCATCTACTTATACTAGCGGAGTTATGGTTCCAAGTGGAGCACAAATTCTTTCCGTAGGGGTAAGAGCAGGTGCTACAGGAGAAGCAGTTCCAGGTACCGGTACTAGTATTACAGTAAAAGTAGGAGGTGTAGCAGTAAGTGCTGCTATAGATCGTAATAGTAACTATGATGCAGTAGGAGATTCTTATACTGCAGCAGCAATATTCTATACCGATGCAGGTTTAGATAATGGCGCTATAGGTGTAACTACTGTAGGAACACACGATGCGGGTAATACTTATGTAACTGTTTGTTATGTAGTGTAATAAACTTTCAATCTGTGAGATAGGGGGAGAAATCCCCCTATACTCATATAAAATATAATAAAGTAATGGCAGCAGTAACTTTACCTAAAATAGATTTTACAGCTTCAGAAACATGTGATTCAAAAGGTATAAAAATAACAGAAACAACAGGTACTTATAACAGTCCTGCAAATACTGGGGGTTGGGGAAATCCTAATGCTGATTTAGCTAACGTACAAGATGCTGAATTAATAATAACAACACCTAGCGGAACAGTTTATACTATAACATATGCACAAATGAATGGTCTTTTACCAAGTATGGTAGAAGGTTCTTTTATAGTACATATGGGATTATTAGGGGGTACACAGGGAGCAACAATGACTCAAGGATTATACTCTATTAAATATAGAGTATTAATAGAATATAATAATGCACCTCCTCAATCAACTTGGGTGACAGTTCAAAAATATGTTTTTTTACATAATACTATAAAATGTTGTGTACATAAAATGTTAGCAACATTAGATATGTGTGATACCTGTCCATGTGATTCAGAAAAACAAAAAGCTTTAGAAGCATATACGTTATATAAAGCGTTACTTTATGCAAATCAATGTGGTAATGTAGATTCAGCAACGAAAATACATGATCAAGTAACTAAACTATGTACTTATGTGGACGGACCATGTAATACATGTTCTTAATAAGAGTTTTTAAATGGCGTGTCAAAATTGTGAAAATGGATGTATAAATCCAAATTTATGTTCATGTGATTGTCAATCATGTGCGACTGCAGGTGCTTGTGATATTCCTGCAGGTGCTCCTGGTGCGCAAGGTCCACAAGGTCCGCAAGGTACTCCAGGACAACCCGGTTTAAACGGTGTAGATGGTATAGATGGTCTAAATGGATGTACAATAACTAATGTTTATCAATCAGATGGAAATGAACCTCCAGGTATCCCAGCTGGACATCTTATAGTAGAAACTGGAAATACAGGAGAACCCTGTGAGCAGGTATTTGATGCAGGTCCAATTTCAGGAGGAGGAGCAGGTGATGGCGCAATGCCACCCGGTGTTATTGTTATGTGGTCTGGCGCTTTAAATGCTATACCTGATGGTTGGTTAATATGCGATGGCACTAATGGTACTCCCGATTTACAAGGTAGATTTGTAGTAGGTCGAGATCCAACAGTAGGTTCTCCATATACATCGGTAGGAAATATTGGGGGAGCTGCTACTGTTTCTTTAATGCAAGGTAATATACCAGCACATACTCATAGTTTAGCAAATGTAAATGTAGTAATGGATCAAGGTGGAGGTCATTATCATTCATGGAGAGGTTATCATGAAGATAATGGAAATGGTAGTGGAGAACAACATAGATCTAGAAATTGGTATAATACAGATCCTTTAGAACCTATTACTATTCAACCTATAGCACCTACTGATTTTCTTGATCCTGATTATGGTGCTCATACACATACAGCTTCATTAAATCCAACTGTTACTATGGATGGAACTCCTCAATTAACATTAGGAGCAGGAAATCCTTTTAGTATAACCCCCACCTATTACACTATAGCATATATCATGAAACAATAATGGCAGATAAAAAACTGAATATATACGATTTAAGACATAGGTTAAACAAACTAAAATGTTGTTTTTCTGAAAAAGCAGCTGATTATGCTATGAAGCAAAAGTTTGGTAAAGTTTGTAAAGAGGAAAAATGTAATTTACAACTTTTAGGTGCTTATATAGAAATGATTGAATGTATGCATCCAGTCGGTTGTAATTGTTATACTGAATGGGTACAAGGAGGTTCTTTAATTTGGGATGAAAATACGTCTTATATTAAAGATCAAATTGTAAAAGTTTATCCAAGAGCATCTGCAGTAGGAAGTCCTAGTGAATTTTTACTTATGAGGTGGACAAATGCTTTACCTAGTTTTTCTTTTGTTGCTGATGCAGCGGGAGAAGGAGGATCTATATGTTGGGAAGATGGTAATTTAGTTCAAACTGGATATATTTCACCTTGTTATGATTTGATAAATATACATGGTTGGAGTGTGTGTGGAAATGTTAAAGTAGCATGGCAAGCTCAAGGAAGTTATGTATGGAATCCTAATATGACATATCAATATGGAGATATTGTTAAATTCCAAGGAGGTGGTAATGGGCTTAATCAAACTGGCCAAAATCAGTTTTATATAAGTAGAATAAAAAATAATTTTGCTAATGCAGCCAATCTAGGATTCCATGAATCTACAGATTGGGTATTATTAGAATGTTTTGACTTAATAGTATAATTAAATGGCAGCGAAAGATAAATTTAAACAACTCGTATACGGTAAGAATATAAGACAGGATAATAGAACTTATCCTCCTACTATATCAACTGTTAATACAGCATTTGATCCTCAAGCTGGATGTGCATCAATTTCTGCAGATGCGGCTTATAATCCAGGAACTGCTTATGCAGCGGGTGATGTTTTATTTTATACTGATGGTGCTACAGTTTATAATTCTGCTAATGCAGTTATGGGTGGAGGTACTGTTGGAGGATTAGGCGGAGATGGAAAAAATGCTCAAAGTACTTTTATTGTTAAAAGTCCTACTACTCATTATTGGTGGATTTTCTCTCATGATGTAGCTAATAATAAAGTATGGGTTGCTACAGTTAAAATGGATGATAATGGGGGATTAGGATCTGTATCTCAAAAAGCAACTTCTCAAACATTCGCAGGTTCTGCAACTGATAGGATGGCTCCATATTATGATGGAACTGCAAGTCAGTATGGTTTTATTATACATTTAACAGGTAGTGATCGTTGGGTATCTTATAGAGTAAATGGATTATCCGGTCAGAATCCTACATTTGCTGCTGCAGTAACTACTTCTATAGGTACATCTTATAATAATAATGATGCAGCTAATCATGCAACTGTTAAATTCAATAAAGATAATACAAAATTTGCAACAGTTTATCAAGCAAATATAGGTACTGCAGGTTCACCTGTTACTGGAGCTGTTGTTGAGGTATTTGATTTTAATACAAGTACACAAGTACCATCTAATTTTGGTCAATTTATTCTTCCTATTAATGATGCTGGTGCGATAGCTATCGGAGGAGGTGCTCAAAGACTTAAAGGATATGATTTAGAATGGGATTTTGATACTGCAAGTCCAACTTTATATGCACCTGTTTATGATCCTATAAATGGAATGGGTATTAGATATTATGTATTAAATGCTTCTAATGTTCCTTCTAGTAGTGGAGATGTAGCTAAGTCTTTCCAAAGTACTGGAACATGGGGAGATAGAACTATTTGGTCTTTATTTAGAGATCCATATGACGATAAAATTTATGTAGCAACTCCAAATAAAATTGGTAGTACAGGAGGATATAGTGCAAATTATAATGATACTTATGGTATAACACAGGTTTCTGCTATAACAAATTCAAGTAGTCCTGCTGGTACTGCAGAGTTTGTAGATTCAGTAGTAACTACAGGTACTAAATTAGTTAGAAAAGGTTTAGGTACAAGAGCAATAAGAGATGAAGCATCTGCATCATCTGGTAAATATAATTTAACTCCATGTGATACATTTAAAGAATATGTATTAGATTCAGATGGATTTATTTGGAGTATAGACGGAGCACTTGATGCTACGAAAATTGCTGATGTAAGTAGTATTACAAATAGAAAAAATATAGCGGTTCAAAAGGAAACTGGATTTATATATTTATTAGCGGGTACAGGAGCTACTCAAGCTATCTATAAAGTAGACCCTATTTCAGGATCTGTAGCTTCAGGAGTAGCAATTTCTGGAGCAGGTATTACAGGTTTTAATAGTATTTGTAGTAAAGATGGAGATGCTCTTAAATTATATGCAGTTATAGAAATAGCTGGTCCGCATTATAATTATGCAGAAATAGTAATTGCTACAGGAGTAGCTACTAAAACTGCAGGTAATACATCTCATGTTGCAGTAGATACTGCATATATAGGTACTACATTATATATGGCATCTGGAGATGATCTATATAAAAATACAGGACCTGGTACATGGGCTACAGTAGGAGCTAATGGTCTAAGTACAAACTATGAAGGTTTAGCTACAGATGATACAACTTTATATGGTTATATAGCTGGAAAGAGATATACTATTAATACAACTAGTGGAGCAGCAACATTAGGAAAAAGTATAACAACAAATGGTGGAACAGCTACTTGGAATTATACAATTACAGGTGCTGGCCAAATTAATTATGCAGGAACTCTTAATCCTCTTATTACTTCTGATGGTACTATTCCTCCATTTGTAGGAGATATAATTAGAGTTGAAAACTTTGCAGGATGTTGGACTGTTAGTACAGCTTCTTCAGGAACTGCTCAAGTAGTTGGGAATGTTTTACAAAGTTATTCAGATTGTGATTCTTGTACTTTAGTTGATAGTAATTTAGAGTGTAAATTACTTGTTGATTGTTGTACAACAGGGGCCGGAATACCTCAAAAAGTAGTTGGAACTACAGATGATTCTACAATAGTAGTTGGTAATGTATATGAAATTACAGGTAATGCTACAACTTCAGATCAATTAAATAGATGTGTTAAAGCTGTTTCTCCTGATTCTGATTTATATGTTACTTTTTATAATGGAGAAGTAGGTAGTATAGATTTAACTACCGGTATTATTACACAGAATACAGGTCTTCCAAATACTATGGGTATTACTTTTGATAGTAATGGAAATGGTTTAACATTACAAGAAGATGGAAAAATTAGTTTAGTTAAACCTTCTGGTTTTGCTAATGCTATAGAAGTTAATGCTAGTGCAGTTTCCATGAATAAAGCTATTACTGTAGCGGATGATGGTACTATATATGCAGCAGGAGATGTTTCTGGTGTAACAAAATTACAAAGTATAACTTATGATAATAATGCTGATACCATAACTTTTGGTTCTACATTAGTTAATGCTAGTGTTCTTCTTACAGGAGATATGGCTGTAGGTCCTGATACATTATTATATTGTACAGGAGATGCGGCTCCTTCTGGTGCATTAGATCCAAATGATCTATTTACTTTAGATACAACTTCAGCTACTAATACTACTATTGCAAGTTTAACTACTACATTAAGTTTAACAACTCATCAAATAGTTAAAGGTATATCTTTTGTTAAAGATGTATGTAAAGTATTAGTTTGGGATTCTGCGTCTAATGGTTTAACATTATTTGATGTTAATCATCTTAGTGGAGTTTTAATAAGTAGTTTATCTTTACAACATCCAGATGGTAGTTCTGCTTTTGAAATTCCTCCTACAAGTATAGCTTATAATAATCCTTGTAAATACCATACTGAAAGTTCATTTAAAGTAACTTCTTATGGAAATTGTTCTGATTGTGCTGCATCTGATACATCAAAAAAATGTAAATATAAATTAATTAACTGTAAAAACGGTTTAGTTAAATATACTGAAGTAGATTTATCAGCAGATGTTGGTAAAATAATCTCTTTAAATGAAGTAGGATTATATAAATGTTATACTGTAGAACATACATATTCTGATTCTGTTACAGCTGATGTAACTAAATTAGCAGGTTATACAGATTGTACTGATTGTGAAAATAGTGAAAATTCTATTTTTAGATTATTGAAATGTACTGATGAAACTTCAGATCCAAAATATACAACTGAAGATTTAACTCCAGGTATATCTGGATATGTTGGTAAAGTAGCTATTCTAGAAGGAGAATATTATGGAAGAATAGTAGATAGTTTAGGAACTTCTGCTCATTCATTATTAACTACTGCAGTAACTATTGTTAATCATACTTCAAAATGTAGTGATGCTAATTTCTATACTCGAATAACTGCATGCAATGATTCAACAAGAATTATTGATATTGACTATACCTTAAGTCCAAGTATTCATTCTTATATAGGTACTTCTAAAGGTTTAGCTATAAATAATCTAGGAAATAAAGAAGATGAAGTTTGTTGGACAGCAGCTTCTTGGATTGAAGGTCCAACTCCTTATGTATATCAAAATATTACTGTAACTGCTTTTGCTGATGATTGTGATACTTGTGTTCAAACTGCATTAGCACCACCACCATCACAGATTGCTTTATCATCTTGTTGTAATACACCATCTGGTGATTATGCTCCTGATTTTTATTTTGCAGTTACTGCTGGAGTTGATATAAATTTAGATGATGATGGATTAATTGTTGAAGCAGATATTACAGATCCAACTACTGGTATACTTTATAATGGATGTTGGAATGTAGACGAATTACCTGGATTGATGGATCCTTCTTTTTTAACTGATTGGGATTATATTAATGTATTAGCTTCTACTGTTGTAGGGGGAAGTCCAGGAACTAGTTGTCATGGATGTACATATTGGTGTACAGCTACAGCAGGATGTGAAGTATTAGCTTGTGTTTCATCTGCACAGGATTATTTTGTAGAGTGTGGAGGATTTAGTCAGGCCGAACAAGGTGCTGGTGTATTAGCATTTGATGAAGATCCTCTTAGAGAATGTTTTAGATTATGTAATAATAAATTTAATGGTGTACACGGAATAAACTGGTATTGGGGTAATGGAGCAGGATTGAAGTGGGAATTATTAGGTACTCCTTATGCTACATTTGATGGAAATAGTCAAATGGGTATGGGGATTATAGGAATGCCAGGTGATTATGGATATACTAGATTTGGAAGTGCTGTACACTGTGTAGCTGAAAATATCACTATAGGAACTAAAGATTATGTTAAGGGAGATATTTTATTTTATACCGACGGTCATCATGTGTTTAATTCTAATCATGTATTCATGGACAATGGTACAAATTTGGCTGGAGGAGATATGGTGAGTCCAATTTCAGATATTAATTCTGCTTATGATAATTATAGAATGGCTACACAACAGGCTATTATTGTACCAGACCCTCAAGGAGGATTTATAGGTAATAGTACAAAGACTCATGCTTGGTATTATATATTTTACCAATCAACAGGAGATGGACCTTTTTATTCGGCAAAAGTATTAATGGATACTTTTAATGGATTAGGACTTGTAGCTCCTGATACTATTGACTATAAAATACATGATAATTCTACAGAAAGATTATGTGTAAGTACTGGAAGAACTGATGATGCAGAAGAGGTTTATTGGGTAATAGAAGTACAACCATGGTATGATATTCCAAATCCAGATTTTGGAACACCATTAGCAGAACCTAATGCAACTATACGTGTTCATAAAGTTAGTGCTATTGGATTTGAAGTAGATTATACAATATTTGAATTAGATCAAAATAATATTCAGGGGAAATTAGATAATTTCCAACAAATGTCTGTATGTGCAAGAATAAAAATGTCACCAGATAATAAATGGATTGTTCTAACAGGTTGGCAAGGAGGAGCGAATTGGACTCAATTATTAAGATTTGATGAAACTACTGGAGAGATAGGTCCTACTTATGGAGAAATCTGGACAGATGCTCCAAATTTAGGGTGTGTTCCTGTTACTACAGGTTGTAATACTAATATTGCGACTAGTTTTATTCCAACAATGACTGCTGTTGAATTTGATGCAGGAAGTAATTATTTATATATGATAAGGAGCGGATCAATCTATCCGCCAGAAGTTCCATCGGGAAGTTGTGAAGGTCAAAATACAATGCAACCTGCTTTATTAAGAAGATCTCTTGATGGTGTAACTGGAGAAATAGGAGAAATAGAAATAGTAGAAAATAATATACAGTTTTTACCAGGAATCAATAATATTCCTGCTATGGATACTGAAGGACAAGGAGAGGGTTGTGCAAATCATGCAGCTATTCCAGTAGATATGGTTATAGGACCTGATTGGAATTTATATTATGGTATGTTTAAAGGTAAATTAACTGGAAGTCAGAATACAGGTTTAAGTTCTTGGAAACAAGGAAGTTTTATAGGACAGGATTTTAATGATGGCGAATTTAGTACATATGATAAATATATAGGTAGAGTTGTTAATCCTCATAATGACTATCCAATAGTTCTAAGTCCTAATGAAGATCAGTGGGATCAAACTTATGTAAGTTTGGAAAATCGAAGAATGGCAACAGGATTCCCAGTATACTTAAAGAAAAAATGTGCTCTACCTAGTGAAGATGATACTGTGTATGATGTGGGTGTAGCAGCTACATATGAAGCATGTGATGAAAGTACTGATTGTGGAATAGTTATACCTCCTATACCTGCATATCAATTAACTGAGTGTGGATGTTCAGGAGCAGATGGTATTGGTTGTGGGGGAGCTATTACAGATCCGTGCTATACTTGTGATAAGGATTATGATGGCATTCAACAAACTACTGGATTAGAAGCGCCTACTTCTAATATTGTAGCTAATCCTACTGTTGGAAATGCTAAATGGAGTACTTTAGAAACTGGTACTAATTCTAGACATTGGACAGTCATTAGAGAAGCAGTAGAATTATTAGCTACTGGAGTTGATCAAACTGTAACACTGAGTTATAGTTATTGTAAAGGTGGAACTAGTTTTCATGGAGGACAGGTTTTACAAACTTTTGAACAAGGTCCTGCAACATCTAGAACAACTGGAATAAGCAATTATACTGGTGTTGCATTTGATTATGTATATGCAATAACTGAAATACAATTTAAAGCAGAAATTGCCTATTGCTTTCAAATAATGAAGGAATTATTTGAATCAGTATTTAACAAATCTTGTGGATATGGTGCTAATTTATGTTTAAATTTTGTACCTGCAAATGCACCAGGTTTAGCTCCTGGATCTGCTGCTTTAGGAAATGAAGTTTGGGATGGGGTTACTGGAACTGGAATTGTGAATGAAGATGAACTATTAAATAATCCAGTAGGAAGCCCTCAAGGAACTCCATTCGATGATTCTGCAGGAACTTCAGGAATATCAAATATCGGTGATATTAGAATAGGTATGTCAGCTAATTCACCTTCGCCCGCAGGTGCACTAGGTCGTGGAGGATCTCCTTCTCCTAATTCTGTACCTGGGTTATCAAGAGATACTGGTTGTTATTTCGGTAACTGTAATACACAAAATCCAGCACGTATGTATTCATTGATATGGTTAGAGGGTAATACTGAGTGGAGAATGAGAACTCAGCCTTATGATGAAACTATAGGAAATCTTATAAATAATTCTGGTGAGTCTAAAAATTATGAAATAGTAAGAATTATGGCCCATGAAATATTTCATGCTTTAGGAATGGGACATTGTTGGAGAACTTTTAGGACTCAAGGAGTTGTAGATGGATTTAATTGTGCCAATGTAATAAATAGTCCTTGTACATCTCCTGGTATACAAGGTAATGGTGCATGTGCAGGTTGGTGGGCATATTATTGCGGGGTATTAGAAACTAATTCTATAATGGCAGCAACAGTAGGTTCAGATATGGAATGGAATGATTTCTTTGGAACACCTTCCTGTAATCTAGCAGGAGGAGATAGTGGATTGATAGATCGAACTTCTGTATGTGCTCTTTATGGTTATACTTATGGAAATAGTCCATATAGTGAAGCAGGAACAACTTATAATCAAATAACAAATTCTGTTATAGCCCAAGCTCAAGGAGCATCTACTACGGGATTAGCAGATGAAGATAATGATGTATGGCAATGTCCTGCATGTGAAGGTGGATTATTTTATACAACTGCTGCAGAGTTTGAACCATTTGTTGGTGGAACAATTTTATGGAATCCTGGTGATGGATTAGGAGAAAGATGTTTTGAAGTAAGCGCTATAGATGGTATACCTGAAGGTGAAACAGATACAACTATAACAGGATATGAGGGTCCTTATGAGGACTGTGATGAATGTCTGTTAACTCAGTTGTCTCCACCTTGTTGGCAATTATCTTTATGTATGCAATGTGAAGCAAATGTAGATGGTTCGACTCCAATGAATATAATTACAACAACTGATATGAGTTCATATTGTGTCATTGGAGGAATACCAGGTGATGATGTGAATACTCCTGTAGTTGTATTAGAAGAATATCCAAATGCATGTTGGACAGTTGAATGTGCACTTTCGATAGACTTAGATGAGGCTCTATGTCAAACTGCTGCTCCAGTAACTGTAGAATCTTCACATGCAGATTGTCAAATTTGCTGCGATGGTGTAGGGGGACAATGTTTTAGTCTTCATAGTTGTACCACTGGAGAAACATTTATAACTTTTACTAATTTATTTATATATATAGGTCAGGTAGTTACTTTAACTCAATATGTTCCTGGAATGACACCGGGAGATTGTTTTACAGTAAGTTTATGCGGTCCTTGTGGTCCTGATTGTTTAGGTCTTGGAGCAGTTACAGTTAATGAAACATGGAATGATTGTAAATCATGTGTGACAGAGGGACAGCAAATATATGATTTATTTGATTGTGCAACATGTTTTGAAGAGGATTATTGGTCTTATCCAAATCCAATTCCAGCAGGATGTAATTATGTATTAGGTGTTGCTGAAACTGTAGCTATTAGTATTTTAAATGGTATGGGTGGATCTGCTTATTTTACTGGAGATCCTGCAGTAGAAGATTCTGAAGGAAACCCATTCTGCATGAAAGTATTTCCAAGTGAGATGAATTGGTCTCCTTATGCGGTTGATGTTACTCAATCTTGTATATGTAATCCTGATGAACCTACTCCAGTTATAGGCTGTATGGATTCAACAGCATTAAATTATAATCCAAATGCGAATACTCCATGTGATGGAACAAATGGAAATCCTGTTATTATACCATGTCAAGAAGATCAAACTATACAAACTAATCCATTAGGATGTTGTTGTATATATATAGATGATACAGAATATGAAGGATGTTGTGATCAAACAGCTGTAAATTATTGTCCAGGATGTAGTAATTGTTGTCCTGATAATAGCTGTTGTCAATATAATCCACCTCCCCCTTTAATTTCAGTACAATATGAAGAAGATTGTATAAACTGTTTAAGTTGGGATGAAATAGATGATGTATTCCAGAAAGCTGCTAAGATGTGTGATGTATGTTGGCCTCCACCAGGAATAACATATAAAGAATATTATTGTAATGAACCATTACCTGTGGTTCCTGATCCATTAGATCCTCCAATAATTGGATGTCTGGATCCTGTTGCATGGAATTATAATCCTGATGCAGAATTACCTTGTGACGGTTGTTGCGAATATGTAGATGGTTGTACAGATCAATCTGCATGTAATTATGATCCTGAAGCAACAGAGACTAATTTAGATGCTTGTATATATCCAAATGAATGTGGAAGTTGTATAGGTGATTTAAGCTGTTTAGAACCTGGATGTATGGACCCAACAGCTTGTAACTATGATCCAAATGCACAAGAAGATTGTGTAACTTGCTGTGAATATTCTACATGTGTAGGATGTTGTGATGAAAACGATCCTAATTATTGTCCAACGTGTACAGTTTGTAATTCTAATTATTGTGTAGCTGGAATATTTGATTGTTTATCTAATAGAGATATTTATGTATTTTATGATATGACTTCTATGGGATATGTTGGAGCCGGAACTACACAAGATGATAGACTATTATTTGTAAATGGTATAAAGGATACTATGGATGAAGTATATATGTGGTTAGTAAATGGAGGATATCTAGGAAATGTTTATCATTTACCAGTTCAACATGTGTCATGTGCTGTAAATGGGACTGGGATTTGTGGTGGTACGGCTCAAGATTATAGTACTTGGATACCAACTGCAACTGCATCAGCAAACTTTGAAAGATATTTAAGATGGTTTACATATCCAGCTCATGGAAATAAAGGAGCTAATAGTGGAGATTTACCAGATTCAGATAGAGTATCTTTTGTTACTTTATCTAAATGTAATCCAGGTGCACCAAATGCGGGACAACCAACAGATTATTGTTTTAATAATATAACATATAATACAGGTGTAGGAGGAACAACTGCTCCAATAATAAAACAGATTTCTGCTAAATATACTTGGGATGGAATAAGTGATTTTGAAAGCGGTCTTCCTCAACCTCAATTAGATCCAAATGGACATGGGGCTGCGGATGGTCCAGGTTGTGAAGGGCTGTATGATCCATATCATGAATTTGCTCCAGAAAAACCAGTTGATAATAGCCCAATTTGTATAGCATTTATAGATGAAAGTGGTCAACAAGGTGCAGCTGGAACTCCAGTTAGTAATACTGATGATACTATTAATATAGGCCAATATACATCACAAGAACTTATTTCTAGTGCACTAGCTGGTCAAGGAGATGGATGTCTGGTTACTGATTTAAATTATACTTTAGGGGCCGGAGCTGCTAATACTTTTCCATATACTGGAGATCATGGAATAGGTTTAGGGTGTCATTCAGATACTGCTTCCGATGCATCAGGATATTTAAATCCTGCTAATAATGTAACTCAAGAATACAAATGGGATTTCATGGATTTTGATAAATTCTGGTCATTAGGATATGATGATACTACATTTACTTTTAATACAGTAGGTAATGAAAATGGATACGCTCAAAATAATGCTAACTTCTTAATTATACCAGCAGCTGCACAATGGCAAGGTATGACAGATAGTAACCAACTTATTTTAATACATCATTTAAATCAAGCTATTGGTAGAGGAGTTCCAACTCTATCAGGTCATATTGAAGTAGCAAACTTTGTAGAGTGGCCAGTATATGTAGGTACAAGTAATAATACTAGACATAGTGCTAGATACATGACAGACCCTCTTATGGTTAATAAATATGCAGGTGGACAGCAGGGATTTGCAATACAATCTGAACCAAATAATATGTTAGGTAATTATAAATTTAATTATTCATTACCTAATGAAGTTACATCTCTTGGACAGGTAGGATCAGATGCAATGTTATTCCTTCTATTAGAAGGGCTATGTGCAAACTATATGGAGATGGGTGCAGTACAATAATAAAATATAGGTAATAATTTGAAATTATAAATATTTATCTATATATTTGGAAAATTAATAGAGTAATAATTTAATAAAACATAATTTAATGGCGACTTTAACACATCAATTAATAATATCTAGTACTACTACAAGCTCTGATGCTTTAAGTATTAGTACTTCAGATGTACTTACTGTTACTGAACCGTCTATAAATATTGCAAGAAAATCAATAGCTACTGGAGCTGCTCAAACAATTTTACCTGCTATTTCAGCTAAGTTTACATATATCTATTTAAAAGCTATATCAGGAACTGCTGCTTCAGATTGGGTACAAGTTAAAATTAACGGTCAGGTTATGGCTAAATTAAGAATTGGAGAATCTATGTGGTTACCAATTTATAATAATTATGCGGTAGAAGGAGAAGCTTACGGAAATGCAGTAATTGTAGAATACGGACAATGGTCAGTATAATAGAATGTTTAATAATAAAATAGAATAATAATGGCAAGTAATAAACCGGTAAAACTTATTTCTGCAAAAAAAGCTCTTGGAGCTGAAATGACGGGGAAATATGCTACAGTTAGTTCTGTAGATAGAATTATAAAAAATTTGCAGTTCTTCTATATTATTGGTACTACAGCTGATACAACAACTGATGGTACTGATTTAGAAGTAGGAGATATAGTTATTCAGATAGAAGATGCAGCAGCTACCTCTCATTATATGACAGTGGTAACTGCAGGAACTTTACCTGAAGCTTTTGTAGCAAATGATTTATATATAGTATTACGACCTGGTGCGTAATTTAATTTAATTTAATAATTTTAAAATTTTTAATATGGCTAAGAAAGAAACTAGCGCAATGAAAAAAACAGAATTGACTAATCGTGACTTATTAGCGGTCAGTCAGGGAATCGCTTACATAAATAGTAAAGAAACTAAAGTATGGCATGCTTTATCAAAGAATATGGATAGTATTTCTGCTATCGTAACAGAGGTAAATACACGTCATAAAGCAATAACTGAAGAGTTAGCAAAAAAAGATGATAAAGGAATAGCTATTAGAAATCCTCAAGGTCAAATTGATTTTGGAGATAATCTAGATACAGCTAATAAAAGATGGGAAGATATCATGAATGAGAAAGTTACAGTAGAACTTTTACCAATTCCTTTAGAAGATCTAAAAGATTATGGCTTAGATGCGACTATGGTTAGACCCCTGATTGGTACGTTATTAGTTGAATAAACTAAATTAATGGCAAGACGTATTTCAAATTCAGAACTACATGAGGATATACTCGAAATTAAACAGGATGTGAGTGATCTTAAAAAAAGATTACTCGATCCTGATTTCGGTATCGTTTCTCGTGTAAATAGAAATACTTCTTTTCGTAGTAGTGCAGGTAAAGTCCTGTGGTCAATTTGGGTAGCAATAGTGGGAATTCTGGCTAAATTGATGTTTTGGAATTAAATTTTAATGTATGAAGATAGATCCGAAATGGTTAATAATAATAGGTTTAGTTATTTTTATATTACTGTCTAGGGCATGTAACAATAACTTTATACTAGGACCAAAGGTAATAGATGAAGTAACAACCGTACATACAGATACGTTGAGAGTTACACATATAGACACTCTACAATTTGTAGATACTATTCAAAGAATAGTAACTGTAAAAATAGAAGAACCTGTTAAAGTAATCATTGAAGATGATGTTTGGGATGAACTTAATATAAATGAATATAATAATTCATTTAATGATAGTTTAATAGATGGAACTATTTATACTAGGGTAGATGGAACAATGTTAGATCAAGAATTTAATTATATTCCTAAATTTCCTCAGTATATTATTCAAGTAGATACAGTTATGGTAAATACCTTGACGAATACTACAACAACAGTTCAATCTAGATTTAATTTAAATATAGGAGCAGAAGTAGGAGGTAATCCTGAAATGTTTAACTTCTCTCCTTTAATAGGCTTTACAAGTCGAAATGGGTTTTCATATTCCTACAGATATGGAATAATGGATAAAACACATAATGTAGGAATAATGTATAATTTTAAAATAAAATAATAATGGGTCTTTTAGAAAAATGGAAAAATAGATTTGCTCCCGGTGGAGGAGATCGTATTGTAAGAACCAAAACAACCTATGGACAAAATTTAGATCGTTCAGTAGATATGAATGGATTAATTACTGATATTGAAGATAATTTTGGTTCAGCTGCAAATGTAAGTTCAAATGAAACTAATATTGCTACTAATACAGCGAGTATTACTACTATTAATTCTTTGAATCCAAATAGTGCAAAAATAAATGTTACAGCAATAGGAGCAAAATCAGCTATGAATGCTCAGAATCTACATTTGATTGGAAATGTTATAACAATAGTACCTAGTCCAGGTGCGGGTAAAGCTATAGTACCTATAGCTTTAACTATAACATGTAAAGGAGGTTTGATAACAGAAAGTTCTAATAAAAGTTTAGTTTTTGGTTATGATTTTGTATTAACAGGCGGTCAAATGGGATTTTCAAGAGTTATGGGAACTGTGGCGAGTGGTAGATTTCAAACTTTAATGACTTCTCCATCTGCAGCGTCAGGAAATTGGATTCCTAAAACAGATGCAACCGATTCTCCAGAAGATAAACCACTTATCATGTGGGCAAGTGGAGCTCTTAATGGTAATTGGACTATAGAAGGTGGACTAGTATTTTGGTATGAGGCTACTTGTACTGATGCGGGTGTTTGGTCTGTTTAGTATTAACTTTATAAAATAAGTATGGTATTACAATATACAATACAGGGACAACTGGTAGGTCGGTACCAAGATGTTTCCGAAGCTTCAAATAAAACCGATATAGATAATGGAAGTATACATAAAGTACTTCGAAGAGAAAGAACCACAGCGGGTGGTTTTATATGGAAGTTAGAAGATGAAGTGAGTGAGAACATTAGTTCGAATGAGCTTAAAGATGCGATAAATGCGCAGGGATTAAGTGAAGATGAAGTTAAGTCAGTTAAGATCTGGCAAACTATGAGCGGTGAGACTAGATATTCTATAGTAACTAAAGAAGGTAGTCAAGCAGCTCAGAAATTTAAAGATGAGTTCTTTGAAAAATTGAAAACAATATCTCCCGCTCCAAAAGCGAGGAAATATACTGCATTGGATACAAATCCAATAGTATATGAGATTTCTTTACCTGATATACATTATGGTAAAGAAACTGATGAAGATGTAAAAACAGCAGAAGATCATTTTATGGATTCTGTTAAAGAATTACATGGGAGAGCATCAGGATTAAGTATTGAAAGGTTTCTATTACCAATAGGAAATGACGGTATGAATTCTGAAGGAATGAGAAAGACTACAACTAAAGGAACACCTCAAAATGATTCTATAGATTGGCAAAAATCTTTCATAGGGTATACTAAATTAATAATTAATGCGGCTAATTATTTAGCTGAGTATGCTCCGGTAGATATTGTTATAGTACAAGGAAATCATGATTTTGAACGTATGTTTTATGCAGGTGAAGTTTTATCTGCATGGTTTAAAAATGATCATGATGTAACAGTAGATAATGGATTAGATAGTAGAAAGTACTATGAGTATGGAGTAAATATGATTATGTTTACCCATGGCGATAAAGAAAAAGCAGCTGAGATGCCACTTATAATGGCAACTGAGCAGCCTGTAATGTTCTCAAGAACTAAATTTAGAGAGGTTCATTGTGGACATTTACATAAAGAAATGGTGAATGAATATAGAGGAATTAAAGTAAGATTTATTCCTTCTATTTGCGCGAATGATTCATGGCACAAATTAATGGGCTATCAATCTTTAAGATGCGCGCAAGCATATATATGGAATAAGGAAAAGGGGTGTGAAGGTTATTTACAAGTAAATATATAATTAATGGCAGTAACTTTAAATAAATTAGTTTATGATATAAAGAATATAGGATACGGGGGTGTATCATCTGACGACGCCAAGATTAGTGATAAGCAGATAGCTTATTGGGTAATGATTGAGCGGTCTATGTTACTTTCTCAAGTTATGGGAAAGAAGCTCCGAGTTCCTGCTTCTTGTATCGAAACTCTTGAAAGTGTTTATTTAGAAGTTGTTGATGCTGCTGAAGCTTGTGAAGTTGATTTAGGGGTTCATGTACTTAAATCCGTAAAGCCTATACCCAGAACAGTTCAGAGGAATCACTTGGATAGTATTTTGGCTGTTGAGTCTTTAGATGGTGAAAGAGCTTTTTCTGAAACTACTACGTTTCGAAGAAAGTGGAATAAGTATAATAAGTATACCAGTTCTAAAAATCGTTGGTATATAAAAGATAGTCATCTTTATGTAAGTTGTGATTTATTGATTGAAGCAGTGAAAGTCACCGGTGTATTTGAAGACGCTGAAGAAGTTTGGTTACATAATAGATGCGATGAAGATTATGCTGCATCTGGAGAAGCCCCCACTGGCAAGTCCTGTGAATATGATTGGGACACCCCATTTCCGATTTCTATGTCTGTAGCAGACCAGGTTACAGATCTTGTATTGAAAAAAAGATTACAAGCAACATTAGCATTACCTAATGATGAAACCAATAACGCTAAAGGAGATGGAGAACAAAATGTGCAAGCAGCAGCTCAAAAATAGCTGCACTTTAACTCAGGCTTATAAATCATATGATGATTATTATAAGGTTGGTTATAAAACATATAGAAATATATGTGAAGATTTTAATAAGAAAATTATGGATGATATTCTATTAAAGTCAAAAGAATTTAAGATGCCATTTAGATTAGGCTCTTTAAGGATAAAAAAGAAAAAAATGAATTTCTCTAATAAGCTGAGAAACAAATTAAAAATTGATTGGAAAGCTACGAGAGAAAATAATAAGGTTATATATCATCTCAATGATCATACAAATGGTTATAATTATAGATGGTATTGGGAAAAAAGAAATGCTATAATTAAAAATAAAAGTATATATAGCTTTCAAGCTACTCGTACAAATAAAAGACGATTAGCTACATTATTAAAGAATAATGAAATAGACTATTTTGAATGATTTATAAATATGTATCAGTATATGAAATAATAGAAGGAGTATATAGAGATTCAGGTATTAAAGAAGAACTTGATATTTGGGACGTAATTGAATGGGCCGGAGAAGCTTTAGAGTTAATTGGTGCTGGGATGACCTATGTAGAATTAATTGGAGAGATTTGTGTCCATGAACATCGAGCACAATTACCATGTAATTTTCACAGCTTAGAACAAATTTCATATAAAGGTATACCTTTACCATTATGCAGTGGTACATTTGGTGCTATTTCAACTACACCTACAAATACAACAACAAATTATATTGATGGGGAAGAAGTTAATGAAAATAACTTTCCTATGACAGATACGATGACTGGGAGTCGTGGAAATTGTTATTATATAAATGATAATTTTGTAGTTACATCTTTTGAAGAGGGTTGTATTTTAATGACTTTTAAAGGTATAAATGTTGATAAGGAAGGGTATCCTATGATGCCAGATCATATCAGTTATAAGAAAGCTGTTAAATCATATATACAAACAATGATAGATCGTATGTGGTGGAGAAAAGGGTCATTACCGGAAGCTGTTTATAGAGATAGTCAAAGAGATTGGGAATGGTATGTTAAACAAGCACGTGGTGCGGTAGCTATGCCAAATCTTGATGCTATGGAGAATATTAAGAATCAATGGGTTAAATTGAAACCTAACATGAATTCTCATCAAACTTTCTTTACTGATTTAGCAAGTCCAGAACGAAGGAAACTTAAATAATGGCAAAAAAAGATTCAAATATTATAGTTAATACCTTTACTAAAGGTATAAATAAAGATGCAGCTAAATATATTTTACCTCCTGATACTTATTATGATGCGCAAAATGTAAGAATAACCGCTCATGAAGGTAGAGAAGGAATGTCCTTAGTTAATGTTGAAGGTAATGACTTTTTAATTAAGATTCCATGTTCTACAGTTGCATGGAAAATTAAAATGTTCGAGCAGATTTATTATGATGAAACTTTTTGGCCTAATCAAGTTTGGGGACCTCTTACATTTAATATTACATATAATGGTCAGACTTATTCACATATTTTACCAGGTGGTACAGGTGGTAATATAGTTGCTCAACTTTATGAGGAAGTAAGATTTTCAAATCAATGGTTATATCCTGATGGTTCTACAAATACATTCCCCTCTGAAATAAATATTAATTATGATAATAGTAATTATGAATTAACATTTTGGTCAAATGTTATAACTAATCAAGTTTTAAACATCGCATTAGTAGATAATGTTGGAAATCCTGTAGGTTGGACACAGCAAACAGCATTAGGTAATAGTTGGTGTGACTTAGAAGTAATTGGTTATACTACTATTAGAGATGATATTTATATTTTTACAACTTCTGATGAATCAGAAGAAGGAGGAAATGGACAAGTATGGAGATTACAATATGATCATTCTAGTAATGTTGCAGCATTAACTTGTATGATTAATAGAGATGATATAAAATTTACTAAACGTCATCCTATTCAAGCTATTGGTAGATATGAAAATAGAAAGACGCAAACTATATATTGGACAGATAATTTTAATCCACCAAGAAAATTAAATGTAGCAGATGATTTAGTTTCTATGGTAGTTCCTACTAGATTTTTAGATTTAGCACCACGTACTTCATTTCAAATACCTGTTTTAGTTAATATTGCTACTGGAGGATCACTACCTGCAGGAAATTATCAAGCAGCATATAGATATAAAAGTGCTGAAGGAGCAGTCACAGAATGGTCACCTTTAAGTAATCCAGTTAGTATTTATGGTGATTCAGAAACAGATCCTTTTTGTGATATTGAGGGAGATTTAATACAAGATGATGCAAATACAGATCCAGGAAATGAAGGTAATGGAGAAATTACTAATAAAAAATTAGTTTGGGATCTTCAAAATCTAGATGTTGATTATGATATTATTGAATTTGCAGCTATATATAGAACTATATATAGAGATGAAAGTGATAATGTTGATTATTCTAAAGCCTATATTTTCCTAGAACAAGAGAATAATAATTCAACAATTCAATTTGAACATACAGGATCTGAACAGAAAATATTAACTACTATTTCTCAAATAAGAGAAGGGATTGGAGCTACTTTTGAGAGAGTAAAAACTATTTCAAGTAAAGATAATAAATTATTTCTAGGAAATATTGTTAATACAAGTTTTTTAGTAGACTACGATGCTAGAGCTTATAGATTTATTAATGATGGTGGTTTAAATCCAACAGCTTTATTAAACTCACAAACAGATCTTCCTGTTATTATTAATGGAAATACTCCATTTGCTCCTGGACCTGGTCAAACTGCTATTGATGCAGTAGTAGAAAATCATGATTGTATATGTCCTTATAATGATGAAAATCCAGATACAAATCCAGATTGGTATACAAATGACCAATATAAATACCAATCAAATGGTACTATTCTAGGTGGTACAGGTCCTAATGTTAGTTATAGATTTATAACAGAAACAATGGTAGGTGATCGAGCAGTTCCTCAAGCGGGTCAAGTAGGGAATGGTGATGTAATGGGATTCAATGGTTGGGGATATAACTTTGGATTTTGGAATTTTGATTTCGGATGTGGACGTTATAGACCTTGGCCTTTTGATGGATCGTGCTTAGTAGGTGAACCACCTGTAACTAATAATAATATAGTTAACTTATTTGGAGGAGTAGGTGTTCAAAATTATCCTATGAATGGTACTATAGATAATTTTAAAAGTTCTTATAAGCATAGTTTATATCAAGGTTATGCTAGAGGAGAAGTATATAGATTTGGTATAGTTTTTTATAATAATAAAGGACAATCAAGTTTTGTTAATTGGATTGGTGATATAAAATTTCCATTTGAATATGATCGAGATCTAAATGTGTGGCCAGATTGGAGAGGTGCTCAATTTTCTATTTTTTATTGGAATGCTGATGCTGGAACTCCTGATCTGTTAGCTGGACAACCTTTTAACTATTCTGGAAATATGGAAACTCGGAGTTTAGGTATTGAATTTACAGTTAATCTTGGAGGCTTAGATATAGCTGGTCAGGGTATTACAGGTTATTCTATAGTTAGAGTAAATAGGGATATGGAAAGAGATGCATCTAGATTAGGACAAGCTTTAGCTGGCCAGGTGTGTAGAGCAAAAGTGAGAGGAAATGTAGGTGGATGTGCTCAAAATAATGAAATTCATGCATTTCCTACTCAACGAGATAATTTAATTCCTATACCTTGTTCACAAAATTGGCAAGGAAATAGTGGGTGTTGGGAAAATTCTTTAATGTCGATAGATACTGGTCAAGATGATAATAACGTTAATATTAGTGGATTAGGACCACCAAATCCAAATAGTGCAAGACCTTTATTTCCGTGGGGACATTCGTATCATGCTGGAGTTAGAATATATTTTACTGAACAACAAACTATGTTGTTATATGGCCCAATAAATTGGGTTAATAGTAGTACAAGTGAACAGTTTAATACTGATAAAAAAACTATATTTCAAAAAGGAGATTATGTAAAAATATCTTCTGTTTTACAACCATTACCAAATGAGGATTATGGAAATTTACCTGTTACTTTTTTTGAAAACCAGTTAGGAAGTCAATGTAATACGAATGCACCTACAGGTATGTGGTATAAATATTACTATCCTGTAAGTATTGGAGCAGGTACAGGGTGGAATCCAACTATGACTTATTGGGGAGGAACGCCTATAGGAGTTTTTTCTCAAAATCCTGCCAATCTTAAAATAGAGCTTGAATATTCAGCATGGGTAGGAGATGGTCAAACATTATCTCAAAATTCAGATAGTTCTATGAAGGGACATTTTTGTAATGTAACTAATTTTAGCCATCTTATGCATACTAATTGTCAGTGTGAAAGTTGTGGACCTGGTATCAATACAGCATATAATTATAATACTAGTATGAATCTCTGTTCATCAGGATCTGTAGGATTAAGACCTAGATCTATTGGTAGTGAGTGTACTTTTGTTACTACAAAAAATAGAATACCTTGGCCAGATATGGGTATGGGACAAGGTACTTGGAATCAACCTGGTGGTTTATCAGATGTAGGAGCAACTAATCCTGAAGAATTTTCCGCAGGAACATATACAAGATGTATAGTAAATTATGAGAGATATTCTACTCCTTATGGAGGACCTACTTTTTCAGATCGTACTCGATCTGTATATCAACTATGTAATCATTATAGACCTATAACAGTTGCTAGTAATAATCAAATAAATGAAGTTTATGGTGGAGATGTAATTGTTACATTATTCGATTATACTCAATATGATAAAAATTGGGGACAGGCTCCACCATGGTTAGCACGTGCAGGTGTAATAGCTGCAGGTTTACAAGGTGAAGAAGAAGATGGTGGTGGTAATTGTAATTCTGCTTGTACAATGACTGAAGATGAATTATCGGATTCTGAATGGGGAATAGTAGTAGGCTGTGTAGCTCCTTTAGAAATACATACTGCTAATCCTGAAATGAGACATGGATACCATTTTGCTTCTAAGGGAGGGTCAGCACCATCTGTATATCCTGATAATGGTACTAGTCTACATGATGAATATAGATATATGTCAGGGTATAATGCTCCTAATGATATTAGAAAATTTATTCCTGTTCCTTTTAATGTTAATCTAAACGAAGAGTTTGATACTAGAATCTATTATTCTAATACAAAAGTGAATGGCGAAACAGCTGATTCTTGGGGAACCTTTAAAGTAGGAAATTTTAAAGATGTAGAAGGAATATACGGTCCTTTAAATAATTTATTAGTTTTTGGAAATAGAATGATGTTTTGGCAAGATAAAGGTTTTGGAATTTTAAATGTAAATCCAAATGCTATTGTTCAAGCAGCTGATGGTTTAGAATTACAATTAGGAACTGTATCTAGTGGCACTGGTGCATTTATTCAATCTTATGAATATGCATCAACAAAATTTGGCGCTAAACAACAATGGGCTATAACTAAAAGTGATTATAATGTATTCTTTTTTGATATATTAAAAAAGAAATTCTTTGCTTATGGTGGTGATGGTAATAAACCATTATCAGATGTTACAGGTATGGCTACTTGGTTTGAAGACGCTTTACAAGGAGATATACTAAAGAAAGATAATCCTATCATGGGTGAGGGTATTACAGCAACTTATGATAATAGACATAGTGAAGCTATCTTTACTTTTCATGATAGAGGATTACCTAATACATTTGAGGTACAATATCTTAATGGAGAATTAGTAGGAAGCCATTCTGATTTAATGGTTGGAGCACTAAGACCTTTAGATAATTGTAATGATTGTTTAAATTTTGAATGTGGTTTTCATAGTTTCATGAATCCTTTAGTTATTGAACAGTTAGAATATAATGGACAAACATATGGCCCAATATTTATAGTAGTAAAAATAGGGTGTCCTGGAAATCCTGCAGTTGATCCTTATGAGATAGGTGATCTTATGTTTTTTAGTAATGATCTAGAATTTTTAAATCTTAGCGGAGGAGAAGTTTTTGAAATGTTATGTAATAGCGCTTCGAAAAGTTTTACATTATCTTATAATGAATTTATAAAAGGTTTTACTTCTTTTTACGACTTTCATCCTTCTATATATATTAATGATGGAAAAAGAATTATAAGTCCTAATTGTCAAAATTCATGTTATACAGGAGATGATTCTTTTTATAGGGATAAATTATATATGCATGATATAGGTAATTATGGACAATTTTATGAATATATAGTACCATCTTCAATAGCAGTAGTAACAAATGTAGCATCAGTTTCAACTAAAGTATTTGATAATATTTCTTTTCATATGGAATCATTACAAGTAGAAAATGAACCTTTAAATGAAGATTATGATGTTCAAAACGATGTATTTGATAAAGTTAGATTTATGACAGATTATCAAACATCAGGATGGGTAAACTTAATTCCAGGAAATAATATAAAGAAAAAAGAACGAGAATGGCAAGCACCTGTTTTTCGTAATGTAATGTCAGATACTCCTGCTAATAATGATCTTTATGATGTATCTAATTATGATTTAGATAGACAATTTAAAGATAGATTAAGAGATAAGTATTTAATGACAGAATTAGTATATAATAATTTTAATAGTTTAGGTCAGCCTAAAAACATTAAAATAATAATGGATTACTTTAGAGCTTACTTTAGAGGATCTTTTAGGTAAAAATTTGGAAAATCAATAAAAATTATTATTTTTGTAAATTGGTAAAGTATAGTTAATGGCGAATAAAAAGAAAAAAAGTTTTTCATATGAATATGGTGGTAATTCTCTAGGAATGCCTAAATGGTCTCCTATGATGAAAGCAGAATATGGTTATGGTTCTAGTGGAGCAAATCAAGGTTTAGATTTGGTAACAAATAATATAGATAAATTTTTACCTCCTACAAATCCTCTTTCTATAGGATTAAAAGTACTTAATACTGGAATAGATATATTCAATGTACATAGAACAAACCAAAAAATAAAACAAGAAAAAAAGACATTAAATGAGAAAAGAGAATTAACTAATCTGTTAATGGATCCAGATTCTAATAAAGACTCATTAAATATGACTCAGGCTATAGCAGCTAATCAAAGTGATATTGCAAGGATAGAGAATCTAGAAGAACAAAATATGATGACAGATGCTATTTTACCAAATGCTAGGAATCTAGTTAATGCTGGATTAGGTACTGCAGGAGTTGATTATACAGCTGAAGGTTTTGATGAAAAAGAATTTGTACAAGGTTTATTTGGTAATGCTGCTTATGGAGGATCTCAACAACCTACTGAAAACTATGAAGCAGAAGGAGGAGAAGTTATTCAACATGAACCTGGAAATCAGCCTGGAACAACAGGTAATATGAAAACTGTGGGTAATAATCCAACTTTATCTAAATTAGAAGGTAAGTCTCATAATCGAGGAGGAGAAGCTGTAAGTTCTGACGGAGATCAATATGTATATTCTAATAAATTAAAATCAGATGAATGGGGAATAACCTTTGCAGCAGCCGCAGAAAAAATAGCTAATAAAATAGAAAAATTTGAAGAAGCAGCAAGTGATGGGGATAAGATAACAAAAGATACTGCTGCAGCTATGATTCAAGAATGGAATGGTAGATTGCTTAAATTAAAAGAAGAACAAGAACGGAAGAGAGAAGAAAAATTTATGGAAATGTTACAGTCAGGTGCATCGATGGAAGAACTTTCACAGAATTTTCCTGATATACTTGAAAAGTTTATGCAAGAGAACTTAGATCCTCAACAACAATCTGGAGCTCCTCAGCCAGCTATGGATCAAGGTTTAGGAGAAGCAGAAGCTATGCTTCCACCTGAAATGAGATATGGTGGTAAAATGTATGAACATGGTGGACCACATGATGATGATCCATGGTTACCTAGAACAGATGTAGGTACAGATGCAACACAAGGACGTTTAACTGAAATGACTTTTTCAGGTTATGGTCAACCTTTAAATATATATTCAAATGATCCTAAAATGAGTGAATATCTTCAAGGATTATCAGGTACAGGAGATCAATTAGGCGCTAAATGGTGGGGAGGTCTTCCGCCAGATCTTAAAGCAAAAGCTCAAGACTTAGGTATTACTGGTTTAGGAAGCTTTGGTGATGATGTTAATCTTATAACACAATTTGAACAAGCTGCTAATGAATTAGGATATGAGATGCCTATAGAAGAATTAGGTCAAGGTAAAGTTGGAGAATATATTCTAGGGGTTTCTGATTGGTCCCCAACAACAACACCTTCTCTAGAAACAAAGGGATTTGAAGGATTTCCATCTAAAGAATTTACATTAAACCCTGATGATTTTAAAGTAGAGGAAGAAGAAGGTGGAAGAGAGAAATGGACAGCTCAACCTACTACAGATCCTTTATTTGGACCATTTCCTCCACAAAAAAGGCGTAATCCTATTGATTTTAGCTTTCTCAACACTAGGCGAAATATTGATTTAGGAGAAGGTAATGAAGATATATTTAATACAGGTACAGGAGAAGACAATGACCCTGAAACTGAAACTGAAACTCCAAATAGAAAAAGTAGGATAAATATGCCGAATTTAAGGAACATTCTGAAAATGAAATTTACAAATCAGAAGAAAGAAGAAAATGCTGAGGATCCTACAAACACTAAAGAAAAAAGAGGATTTGATTGGACAGCTTTACAAAATATGAAATTATCACCGTGGTATAATTTATCAAAATCTAAAGAACCACTAACTCCTAGCCAGATGCGTCTTAATCCTTTCTATCATGAATTAACTACTAGAGAAGATAGAGATATAAATATACAACCGATATTAAATCGTAATTTAGATATGATGTATACAAATCTAGATCTATCAAAAGACTTTACTGGCGGTTCAAGTAGTAGTATTATGTCTGCTTTTAATATGGCAGATCAAACAAGACAGCAAGGAGATAGTTCAGCTTGGGGTCAAAAATTATCAGGTGAAGCTCAAATAGAAGCTCAAAATGATGCAATGAAGATGGGGCTGGGAGAAGGCTTTGCAGCAGAACAAAGAAGAATAGATGAATTAATAGGTATGAAACAGGGTAAAAGACAAGAGTTTGAAAAAACTTTCTTTGAACAAATAGATGCAATGGGAGACTTAAATAGACAGGAAAGGAATATGAGGGCTCAAGATGAGATGCTAAGTAAAGTATTACAAAAAATTTACGGTATAAATTTAGCTGACTTTAAATCTAAATTTGGAGGATCTCCTCCTGAATATGATGTTAATCAGATAGATTGGAATGATCCAGAAATAATATCTCTTATAAAAAGTTTATTAAAAAATTAAAAAATGGCAATAAATCAACACATGCAACCTGCACAAACTTCTTTGATGCAGACTTATGTACCTCTTCCTTTTAAAGAGTTAGCTATGGTCGGTGCGCATAATAAAGAAAAAAGTGATGAAGGTGAATTATTATATAATACATTAGATCAAAGTTTATTAAAAGTTAAAGCAAGAGGACATGCACATCAGCAGATATTATCTGATTATTCTAAAAATTTTGATACTCAATTAAGTAATATATATGATAAGCATGGTGGAGATTATATGAAAATGATACCAGATTTAAAGGTATTAAAAAATACATTAGCAAAAGATGTAACTCAAGGAAATCTTGCTACTATTATATCACAAGCTGAACAAGCTGGTTTACATGATGAAGGTCTAGTAGAATTAAAAGGAAAAGAGGGAGGAAAATATTATGATGAAGATTTATATTGGCAAATTCCAGGGTCTGCAGGACGTGATTGGGTAGATGCTCAAATGTGGGGTCTGGTGGAAAATCCAAACCAAGAAGGAGTATGGGATTTTGATTTCCCTACAGGTTCTGAAAATCCTTATGTTACAGGAGAAGCTAAATTACCAACAGCTTATAGTTATAGCGGTCATCATCATGCAGCTCAAGAACATGATGAAACTAAAAAGGTATTTGATCCTATTAAAACAGAAGTACAGCAATTTGTTCAAGATGGGATGACTGTAGAAACACAAAGTAAAACTATAAATAGAATTTATAAAGCAGCTATGAATGATTATGGTTCTTTATCTTCTAATTATAGATCTGAAATTGAATATTTAAACGGTTTAAATGAAGGAGCAGATCCGTCTCATCCAGTAGAGAAAGCTACAGAATTCTTAGATGTATATTATGAAGTTACAGGCTTTATGGATAATGGAGATCCAATATTTGGAGATTTATCGGGCCAAGATTTATTAGATAGACAACAACAATATAAAGATTATATAGAAGCGTTAACATTAGAAGATGGAACAACTCCATCAGATGTGGCTAGAAAATTAGCTAATATCAATACAGTAGCACAATTAGGTGAAAAGTATGTATTAGGATCTACTAAAATAAAATCTGTTAGTGATTCTACAAAAGGTTTTAGTGTTAAAAGACCTGATAAAACTGTTGTCCAAATTTCTATGGATGGTTATGTTGAAAAGAATGCAATGCCTGTTATAACCGAGAAAGAGGGAGGAGCAACTTATGAACCTATTCATGATGCATCTAACCCAGCTCTAGCTTTTAAAAATTATACAAGAGATTTATTTATTGAATACGAAAATATGTTTAAAATGTATTCACAGTATATGGAAAATGAGGGATCAATGTCAGCAGAGATGAAGCAAGAAAAATTACAGCAATTACAAGATCTAGAATATCAAATAAGGGCTTATAAAAATGTTGAACATGATCTTTTACATGATACTGCATATGATATGGGCGTATTCGCTCGAATGGATTATGGTCCTGAAGGAGAATTTAAATTTCCTAATAGAATATGGGCTAAAAGAACGGAAGTAGGAAAAGAGCATTGGCAAGCATATGGTTATACAAATCTTTTCTTTGGTAAAGATGGAAAACCCGTTAGTTTGGATGAATTTATGAAGATACATGATTATAAAAATGAAATGCAGGTTTATCTAGATATGGAAGAACATTTAGCAAAACAACTTGAAAATTATAAACCTAGTTTTTATTCTCAAAATATTCATGATAAACAAAAGATGTCGGGAAGTGATCATATGCCAGTATCTATTATAGGTATGATGGTACATCCAGACTTCTATATTAACAATACAGATGTATTTGGTGATGATAGATCTTTATGGAAGAATGCTGAAGATAGAATTAAAGAACAAAAATTATTTCAAGGTAGAGATATTAGAAAACGAATTGTAGATAGCTCAGGAGATGCAGATTTCGATGAACAAGTAGCAAAAGCTTTATTACCTATATTTGGTAATACAGGTTTACAATCTGTATTTAGAACTCCTGATGGTAAACAAGTATCCATATCTGATTATTTTACCGAAGAATGGGGAGCTACACAATGGGGTGAATATTTAGAGGATATATCAGATAAAAATAAAGCTCAAAGTTTTTCAATTCAAGCAACTCCTTCACATACTGTAAATAATAGTTCTCTGTATCCTGGAGGGTTTAAAGGTATGCTTAGTATTCCGACTGGTGGAAAACATAGGGGAGCTGATAGTGAAGATTCAACATTAAATCTTTTCTTTGATATGCCTGCTGAATATACAGAAAGAAAACTAACTATGTATCCTGATGGTACTTTATATAAAGATTATGGTTCAGATGGAGCTGCAGAATATTTAAGAGTTAATATGGAATATGCTGTACAATTAGATTTAGATGCAGCTTCTGATATTCCAGGAGATAGAATTCCTACTAAAAAACGAGGAATTCCAGGTGGAGCTATGTTTGAAACAGGAGAATATGATCCAAATGATACATACCCATTAGGTCATTGGTATTTTGAAACAAATCCAATAACTGGTCAACCTCTTGTTAGTACTGATGGTACACAAATGGATCAATTTTTATTTAGACCTACAGAGGGTATGTTACTAGATGTAACATCTGATGGTACTCATGTATACGCTACAGGAAATGAAGTATTTAATGCAGATACTCAATTACAAGAAGTATTCAATGTTTTTGCTCTAAATGATCCTAATAGTAAATGGGCATTTGATATGATATTTGGAGGTAATGTATTAAATAATTCAGCAGATCAGCTAAAAGAACAATTTTCATATGAAGGAGGTATACCAGCAAAAGAAGATATTACGCATATTATAGAAGATAAATCAGGTCAAAGAGTAGAATTTGAATTAGAGGAGGGTCAAACATTATATCCATCTCGTTATAAAAATAGCGAGGGTAATAATGTAAATTTAGTTGAGAATCCAGCGATAAACGAAGTTCGAAATGGCCAAGTTTGGCCTAATGCAGGCTATGAAGATTATGAGGGGGAAAATGCATTAGATGAACCTCTTAAATTACCACTTTCTCATTTTCTACAGTCTACAAATCAGGAATTAAGAACAGTAGGTAGTGACTATTTAGATAATTTAGATTTAGATGTTTTATCTGGAGTAACAGTTACACTATCAAATGGTCAAACTGTAGATATAGCACAAGCACTTTCTGACGGTCGAATGACTATGGAATTTACTACTGGAGATGATCTTGAATTAGTTCAAAATAATTCTAATAGAGATTATAAAGAACAAGAAAAAATTTATAATGATGCAAAGAAAAAATGGGAAGATGGAGGAAAAGTTGGTAATATAGGAGCAGAAAAACCAAATAGTTCATTCCATACACTAGGACAAGCTATTGATATTGCAGGGGGTGAGGGTATATATGATATTATACTTGTTGATCGTACTGGATATGTTCCTGCTATTGCTCAAGATGATGTTCCTTGGCAGACAATGCCATCTAATAAAAGACACTTTTATGGAAAGAATTTTAGACCAGGAGTATGGATAGGTCAAATAAAGCAACCAGAAAACTATGGATTTGTTGGTGACTATGTTGATGTTTTTGGAGATACATGGAATGTTCAAAAAGATGATGCACAAGAATTTGCTAAACATGAAAAGAACAAAACAGGAGCTCTATATGCTTGGCCAGGTTATGCAGGTACACCGAAATCGATTAAGGATGATAGAAGACTGGGGATAGGATATATTGATTATTGGGCTGAGGGATGGTATTCTCAAGAATATCTAGAAGATCTTAAAGCGCTCCATGGTGAAAAGGATTATGACTATCAAGTCTTCCCAACAGGACTTGGAAAAACAAATCCAAATGATCCTTTTATACCTATAGGTACTAATGAAGCAGGTGGTTACATTTGGGGGGATGGTTTTTTTGGTGAGAATGATTGGTTTGATTATAGAGGTGAGGGATATACCGCTGCGAGTCCTGGTTGGAATTCTGTACGTTTAGGTGATATTACAATTAATGGTACAAAACCTTTTAAAAATACTCAGAAAGAATTAACTAAATTAGTATTTGATGCATTGTGGGAAACAAAAAATAATGGAGATAATTCTGCAATATTACAAAAAATAGGGAAACCCGTTACAGATAAAACAATGAGTGAAAATCCATTAGAGAAACTATATTTTAAATACAGTGATTTAGATTTTGGTCAGATGCCAGGAGAATGGTGGCACTGGTCAGTTGGAGAAAATAGAGATTGGAATAGTACTATAAAATATCCAGATTGGGTCGAATAATTATTACAAATGAGTGAGAAAACATCAGCATTAAAGGGTATATTTTCAAATACCTCTACAGAATTAGATCCGGGTACGAATTTACCTAAGAGCCCTACTAAAGGTCCTAACGACCCTCCTATTGCTCCTCCCAAAGGTGCTAAAAGGTATAATAGAGGAGGATCTAATTCTAATTTATGGGGAGATGGTGTAAATAGTGTATCTGATATATTTAAAATCCCTTCTGAAACAGGTAAGATGGGAACTCCCCCAACAATATTTCCAGGTCCTAGTTATTACGATTTACCGGATGTAGATTTTGATATATACGATAGAGGGACTACTCTTCAACGAAGAGCTAGTAGGCAAGGTGTAGGAGAACAAATACTAGGAGCTTTGAATCAAGCAGTATTTGGAGAAGTTTTAGGAGGAACTATTGAAGCTCTGGGAGCCTTAGCAGATTTTGCATGGGGTGGAATAGGTGAAACGTATGGTAACTGGATGACTGAATTAGGATCTGATATAAGAAATTTTACAAAAGAGATTACTCCTATTTATCAAATGTATCCAGGAATGGCTTGGAATCCGTCTGATTCTGGATGGTGGGCTCAAAATGCAGTATCTGTAGCATCTACACTATCATTACTTATTCCTGCTAGAGGAGTTCAAGTAGCGGGAGGAAAACTTATGATGGGAATTGCTAAGGGTACAAAGAAAATTAATAAGGCTAAAAAAGGAACTAAACTTCATAACTTCGCTAAAAAAATTGAAAATGCAGCGCACGGTACAAAATGGACTAGAGCTGCAGGTACGGCTGTATTAGGAGGTACTGCTAGTAGATTTATGGAAAATTATAGAGAAGCTGCAGAAACTGGAGTACATTCTCTTGAAAAAAATCTAAAATTTTTATCTGATCCGGAAAATCTAGAAGAGTTTTTAAATAGTGAAGAAGGTCAGATATTTTTAGAAGAAACAGGAATTACAAGAAATGATCCTAATATCGTAACTAAAGCTGCACAATATGCTTCCGGAAAAGCTGCATCGCATGCATTTAAAATAGATTGGGCTAACTGGGCTTTTGATGTATTTCAATACGGTCTTATGTTTTCTCCTGGGTTATTTGGAAAGATAGGAACACGTACCGGAAAAGGTTCTTCTGCTGCAACGAAAGCTCAACAAGGATTTTTAAAGGCTCCAAAAAAAGTTAAATCACCTAGATTTGGAAGACTAGGTGCTGCATTTAATTGGACTGTTAAAAAAGGTAAACCTTTTGCTAAATGGGCTGCATGGTCTGCTACAGAGGGTGTAGAAGAGATGGTTAACTATATTGGTATGCAAGAAGGTATTCGAAGAGGTGATTTAATATTAGGTAATACAGGATATACTAATAAAGAATATATAGAATCTGATGACTTTTTAGGACGTTTAGATCACTATATGGAACAAGGTGGATTTTGGACATCCGCTATGTGGGGTGCGATAGGTGGAGGTATATTTACCGGGGTTGCAGGTATTAGAAATAGAAATTATCATAAAAAATTAGCAGAACAAAAAGTACAAGAAATTGGAGAAAGAACAGCGTTAATTACTGAATTAATGCAAGAAAGACAAAGATATGAAGCAATAGGAGATATTGACGGTATGAGAAAGATCGATCAACAACTTGCTATTGAATTGGCGTTAAAAGCTGCAGCTGTAGGAAATGTAGACTTATTATTAGAAATGATTAATGACCCTATGATGGATGAAGCTTTAGAGTCAGGGGGAATGAAAAAAGAAGATATACAAGCTAAAAAGAAAGAAATAATAGAAACTGTTGAGCTAGTTGAGAAATTATATAATTCTAGAATGAATACCCTAACAGGGGATAAATATAGTGATGCATTAGGAGCATCTATTGTTAGAATGGAAATGAATATTTCTATGTATCAAAATCTTATTGATGAGATAAATAAACGTATAGAAGCAGGAGAAACATCAGATGTTGTTTTACAAGATGGTTTTAAAATTGGGTCTAATACTAAAAATAGATATGATTTACAAAGAAAAATACAAGAAGTAAATAAAGTACTTCAAATGTTTGAACAAATTAGGTCTGGTCTAGAAAAAGCAAATGCTGAAGCCGGAACTTCTGAAAAAGATAAACAACAAAATAGTTTAGCTTTAGAAGAAACTAATAAGCAGATAGAAAAATATAAACAACAATTATCAGAGCTTGAAAAGAAATCAACTCTTGCTAAAAAAGATTCTCAAGATAATTATGATGCGGGAGTATATAAACAAGAAGAAGACTTTTTAAAGAAAGTCCAAGAGATGGATCAAAGAGGGCTAGCAGAAAAGAAAGCTTTATATACAAATTTACGGGATTTAAGTTGGGAACAACTCAATAGATTATTATCAGGAGAAACAACATTAATAGATAAAGATAAAAAAGAAGTAGGAAAAGCAAGTGTTCCAAAAACTGAACAAGAGGTTATAGAAGATTCTTTAGGGACAGGTACAGAACAGGCTAAACAATCAGCTCAAACAAGAGCAAAAATACAAGATTTAAGAAACTTTATAATAAAAAATAAACCAAGTTTAAAAGCTCTTGATGATTTTATTGCACAATATCCTACTGATCAAGAGTTTCAAAGAGTAGCCGCATTAGCTAGAGAAGCTTATGCGCAATATAAAAATGAACAAGATTTTCGTGATAAAAATGACAGCTTTAGATCTAAATTAAAGAAAGTTATTAAAAAGGAAACAGACGAAATAAAAGATTATATTGATGAAGCTAATAAGAAATTTTTAGAAGAATTAGATAAACTTACTAAACCTAAAACATCTATGAAAGATGTACGTAAAGGTGTTGAAACAGAGATTTGGTATAGAAATTGGATAGAAAATGGAGCTCTTAGAACTTATGGTATTAAAGAATCTCAGGATTATTTAATTAATGAATTATTTGATGAATTTACACCGGTTATTTCTGTTGTTTGGAAAGGAAAAGTAGGTTCTTTATTTATAGACCCAGAAACTAATGAATATATTTTTAGACATGGAAGATCTGGAAAAGAAACAATTATACCTGTAGAGCCAGAAACTGCTTCAAATAAATATAGGAACTCTAAAGGACAGTATACTAAAGGAGCTACTTTACGTCATTTAGATATGAGATTATTAAAGAATTCATATCTAAATATGAGTATTATAGCAGATGGTAGAACTATTATGATTAATGGTGAATACTATAATATATTAGATTCTGATCCTTCATCAGCAATTAAATATAATAAAAAAACAGCTGAAGTTTTAGGAGTACATTTAACTAAATGGGATGGAACAAAAGTTTTCATTACTACTCCTGGCCTTAAATATGAGATAGCTAATATAATTGAAACTTTGGAAGCTGTTAAAAGAATTCAGTTTAAAAACTTAGTGCAAAATGATTTTATGATCATTGAACATGAGGGTACAGAATATATAGTTCAATATGAAAATGCTGGAATGAAAGGTTTATTCCAGGATTACCAAGAATTAACAGTTAGATTAGAAGATGGTACTCCAGCTTCTTCCGATATAAAGAAAGAAGTTTTAAAAATCGCTAATCAAAATCTTACAAAAGCAATAGAACAAGAAATTAATAATATTAAAGTTAAATATAATGAAGCTAGAACATCTAATAATGTTACTCCCGCCAAAAATACAGAAACAACTCTTGAGTCTACACCCGAACAAGAGGGCAAAATTTCTGAGGACCCAGGGAAGGTCAAACAAATTACGCAATCCGAAATAAATTCAGAGAAAATAGAAGAATCTTCTGAAGGAAAAAAGGAAGAATTAAATACAAAAGAAGAAAAAGATTTAGCGAACGGTGCACGTAATAGTATTGAACAAAATTCCTCTTCAATTACTGAAGAAGAAAATCAAAAGAATACAAAAGAAGAAGAGACACAGAATAAAGAACAAACGAAAAAAAAGCTAGAAGAGGTTATAGGCTTAGGCTCACAGCATGAATCAAATGAAAGTACTACACCTGAAGATGAGATGAATAAAGATCAAAATACTTTAGGATTAATTTCTTCTCCAACTGATACAGATCCAGATAATTTAGATGCACAATATCCATCAGGTTTTATTACAGAAATGGCCTGGATTAATATAGGAACAAAAGAAAATCCTTTAATTGTTAATTTACTTGATGGTAATGGTAATTTAATTGGAAATAGAATAGGTATTGGAACTGTTCCTTATATAGATAAGACTATAGAAGAAATGTCTAATCTTGAGAAGAGTTTATTAGAAGCAGGAAATGCTCGTATTGTAAAACTATATCATTGGAAACCTGTAGAATCAAATGTTGATGGTGTAATGACAGTTTTAACTGAAGGAAGTCGAGCTATTGTAGATGAATCTCAATTAAAAGAATTAACTAATGACGAAGGAAAGCCATTATTTAGAATATGGAAAACCAATACAGTAAAAGTAAGTGATTATATATCAACAGATGTATTAAATAGTCCTAAATTTGGGGTAGGGACTAAAATTATTTTAAGAGTTGAACCAAATGATCAATTCTTCTCATCAAATGAACCTAATAAAGTAACTATTACATTAAGATTAGCATCTAATCCATCTATTATTTTAACTAAAAGACAAGGAGTTTTTGAACAAGATGGAGAACTTTATGATCAAGTAAAGTCAATGTTAGAATCGGGAGATATTAAAGATATAGAAGCCGAAGTAACTGGAAAAACAAATGGATATGTTATCAATATTAAAAGGAATGGAAAATCAGTTGAATCTAGTTTAAATACTTTAGAAGGACAATTTCCTTTAATATTAGGTTATGCTCAAGGAGATGTTATGAGAATTGAAGGAGAAGAATATCAAGATATTATAGTTCCAGATAGTCCTTATTATGAGTCTGGTGCTACTTATTTAATTATACCTGCATCTAATGGAACATATATACCAGTCAGGTTAAATACACAAAAATTAACAGATTTTGCAGCTGAAAAAGTGTTAGAAATAATATTATCTGAGATTACAAATCCTGAACAAAAAAGAGCGCAAGTTAATAAAATTGTTAATGTTTATTCTAAAGTTACTAGTGATAAGGTATTGGCTTTAGATAATTATGAATTTAAATTTAAATATGGTGATTTTAATATTGGTATACAATATAATATAGAAGGAAGCGGTAAAAACGCTAAAAACAATTTAAAAAATGCAATAGAAGGTAAACCTTTTCATTTCAAATTATATGATGAATTTGGTCTTCAAGTTAGTAAAGGAGAGTTTAAAGATGGAGATACTATAAAACAAAAAACATTAAGAGAATCTTCAGAATTAAATATAAATGAAAACGGTCCTATAAAAGAGGCTATTATAGAACATTTAAAAACTAAATATTATAATATTCAAAAAAATGAATTAAATAGTGACCAAAAATTTATATCTCCCCTAAAAGATGGTAAAGTATATAAAAATTACTTAGAGTATTTATCAGACCCAGAATTAAAAATAATAACTCATGATATTCCAAGCGGATCTCAAACAAAATTCTTTAATACAAAAGTATTTTTTAAACTTACATCTAAACCAATTAAAGCTACTTCTAAAAAGAAGAGTGCACCCTCTTTCCTTAGTTCAAGTGACAAAAAAGTTATTAATAGTGTAGAAACTGAAAATGAAAATATTTCTGAAATTCCTACTGAATATGATGAAGTAAAAGGAAAAGTAAAAAAATCAGGTCGAAGAAAATACACTGTTACAGAACAAACAGATAATAGTCAAAGAAATCCTAATATTGAGACATTTGATCCAACAAAATTAGCAGGTATCCCGAAAGATAGTACTGTAGAAAGTTCAGATAATTTATCTGATAACGAGAATAATATTATATCAGATAAATCTGAAGAAAGAAAAAATAATAAAAGTGATGATAATTTTGATGTTCAATTAAGACAAAGATATGAAACAGATCCTGCATCTGATATACTATCTGAAAAAGAAGTACAATGGTTTAAAGATAAATTTGGAGAAGAGGGATTAGAAATAGCCCAAAGAATTAAATATATTATATTAAAAGATGGCCGAATGGCATATGGAAAATACCATAAAGGTATGGTTACATTAGCACAATTTGGTAAAGAAGGTACAGCTTATTGGGAAGCTATGCGTCGTATAATGGATTTACATCTAACACCAGAAGAAAAAAATGATTTAACTCTTGCAGCTATTAATAGATGGAATGATACAGATCAAAAACAAGTTGAAATAAATATTGCTAGAGGTTTTATGGAATTCATGTTAACTGAAAATGACTCATCTCTTTCTGGTATTTTAAAAAGATTCTTTAGAAATCTTCTATATTATATAAAAAATATGTTAGGTATGAAGCCTAGTATAGATCAAATGTTCAAAGATTTATCTAATAGAACTTATACAAAATATAATGTTAAAGAATTAAATGAATTATCTCAAGTTCAAAATGTAGCTAAATTACGAGAAAAGAAAAATTATACAGAACTAGAGGTTGAAGATATAACCTCAAGTATAAACTTTATGTTATGGGAACATTTAAATAATAAATATGGAGATAATTGGGTAGATATTTTAAGTAAACCTGTAGAACTTGCAAAAGAATATGAAAAAATTAGAATAAGTTGGAGAAATAAGTCAGAAGAAAGATTGAAAGATCCAAATTTAAGTGAGCTTAATCGAAGAATCCATTCTAATATATTAGATATAACTGATGAATCTGTATTTTATACCCAATTTGAAAAAGTAGGTAAAAATAGAATCAATTTAGAAAATGTTACTGATGTTGGATTTAGAGATTTAGCAGTAGAAGGGTTGATAGAATGGGGTTATAAATTTAAATTTAAAAAAGATTTTACTCTAGATTACGACTCTAAACCAGAAATAACAGAAGCAATTCCTAATGAAGAAGAAGTATCTACTGAAGATATTGGAATTGAAGATATAGAAAAATTAGAAAAGATATATGGTATGAATTTTTGGCATCAAGACCAAAGATCTACATTATCTAAAGAGGTTAAAATAGGATTAAGTTTTATTAAGAGCCGTGAGAGAAGTAATATAACAGGTAGTTATAAATTTATACCATTTGATGATATATATAATTATATTTCTGCTGCACTTTCTAATGTACCTCAAAAATATATAGAATCTACATTAAGAGGTTTACAAAATAAAACAGTAAATGGTCAAAATGTAATGCCAAGCGTTATTAGAGTATTTGATCAAGCTTCCGACCAATGGAAAAGAAAATTCTTAACACATTTCAATAAACAAAATATTTTATTTAAAACATTAGTTATTGAAGGAGGTAAAACTAAAACTGTATTTACTAATAGAAATGGTATCCACCAACAAATTATGAATGAATGGATAGCAGCACGAGGTTTAACTAATATCTTTACAGAAAGAGTAGGAAAACCCGACGAAATAAATATAGAAGAAGTTGAAAAAATATGGAGTAAAACAAAACCAGACATTTTCTATGATCAATTAATGCCTATTTACCAAAAATATATTAAATTATTAGGTAATCAAGCTGAACAAACAAAAGGAAAAGAAGAATATTTAAAAGTAATGACTCTTATTCTTGAAAAAATTGGGATAACTATACCAAAAGATGTTCAAAATGGTATTATAAATGATGAAAAAATGAATGTGAAAGATTTACATTCATATATGACGGGTACAAATTCTGTATCTTATATGTTCACTAATAAACTTTTAAAAGGACTTAGTCCATATATAGCAGAGAATCTAGAAGGGATGGCTCTTGGTAGACTTGCAGAGCTAGTTGCACAGTATAGAGTTGATAAATATTTATCTTCATTTATTGGAGGAAACAGAAAACCTATATTTTCTATTAATCTTAATACATTTGGTTCAGATAGAGTTAATTTATTAACAGATCCTAGAACGTCGAAGCAGACAATAGATGAATATTTAAGTGATTCTTTTTATAATCCTCTTCCAGATAATAACAATTATATGCATCTTATTTTAAGATTGTTACAAATCCCTGAAGTAAGAGATAAATTTGTATTAAGTACTTTTGATGTTATACAAGAAAGAGGAGAATTTCAAGCAGGTAAAACATACGACGAATTAACAGAAGCAGTTTCTTGGAAAACAAGATATGCTATGTTTTATAATAATGGATTACCATTTGCAGAAATTAATACAGGTACTAAAAGTGATAAAACAAATTTTCAATTTGTATTAGTTCCTAAAATAAACTATATGAATAGACGTCTTGGATTATGGACATCTCCTCATCAAGAAAATGCAAAAACATTTGTAGATACAGCTATAGATTTATTATATCCTTTAGCATTAGCAGAATACAATAATATAATAAGAACAGAAAATGAATTATTTGGTCCTACTCCAATAAGTCCACGGGAAGAAATAAAAAATGTACATTATAAAGATGTTCCAGGAGATAGAAAAGGAAATGGATTAAGATTCTCTATGTTGGATATATTAAATGATTCTCAATATGAAATATTTACTCCAGAAGGTAGATTAAGAAGACCTAGTAATGGGCTGACGCATGAAGATATGAATAGAATGCAAGCTTTAATAAAAACAGGTATTAAAAATTTCGTATTAAGAGAAGTGAATAAAACTTTAGATTCAATGTCTAAATCAGGGGTCGTTAATAAAGTTAAAGAAGGCCATTATACAAATAATGGTTTACCTAGTGAAACATTAGCAGGAAGAGTAGGTACTGAAAATAATATATATGACTCCTTAGTTGGGTTTGCTATAAACGATTTAGTATATAAAAATTATCTCTCTACAATATTCGGTCCACCGGCCTTTTATTATAAAAATATTGTAGATAAAATGAAAAGAGGTTACCAAGATGTAACTCCAGGTTATAATGTAATAGTTGGTAAAAATGGTATGAAATCAAAGTTTAACCATGTAACATTACGGGATATTTATAAACAACGACCTGAAAATGTTGCAAGGATAAAGAAAATATTAACAGATGCAGGAGTTTCTAATAAGGTGGCAGATAGAATTTCACAAGCATATGCAAGTGTAATTAAAACTGATGGTCAAGGATATGTAACATTAGAATTTTACAAACAGATTTTAGAATCTACAGGACAATGGAGCCCTCAACATCAAGAGTATTATGAAAAATATTGGGTTACAGGTAAAAAAATGCCAGCAGAAGCTAGAGATTTATTATTAGATCCTCTTAAAACATTCTATTTTGGACCAAGAGTACATACTAATTCATTAGGAAATACAAGATTACGATGGGAACAATTAAAACATTCGGTTGTACCATTATTAAGAGAATGGACTGAAACTACAAAACAAGAAGGAGAATTTACTTTAAATAATCTTAGACAAAGAATGGAAGGTGTAGGACAATATAAAGGTTTTACTCCAATAGATATGGTTGATTTTGAATCAGGTGTAAAAGTAGGTGCTAACGGTCTTACAGAATTTAATAGACCAGAAACATGGGTAGTTGAACAATTTGAAACTAAAAATTTAAGATTACCACAACTTATTAAAACTAAAGTTAAAGATCCATTAGATGGAACTCAATGGGCTAAATTAATTTTAGAGAATTTATCTGTAGATAATAATTATACAATATTTGAAAAATCTTTTAATGGAGAAGAATTAAGAAAATTATATAACGATATATATGCTGAGAAAATTAAAAGATCTTCAGAGAAACTTATGAAACGAATAGGTTGGAATTCATTTAAACAGAAATGGGAAAATAGAGACGAACTTATAAATACGCCAGAATTTGCACAAGCTCAATTAGAGTTTTTGAAAAAAGTAAGAGCTATTATAGAAGATGGATTGACACAAAGAAATATGTCAGGTGTATATTTTGATGCTTTAGATTTAAGGGAAGTAAATGATATGATTACTAAATTTGATTTTGCTGTTCCTTTAGCATTCCCGACGTTTGCTAAAACATTTGAAAATTTACTTAATTCAGTTGTTAAAAATAATGTATTAAAACAAAGAGTACATGGTATGTCTGCTGTACAAGTAGCTGAATTTGGATCAGGAGTAGGTCAATTTACTGATGAATTACAAATTAAAAGATCTCCAAGTGGTGGTATATATGCAGAAGCGAGATTGTCTTATGATATAGCTCTTAAATTAGGTTACCAGGGTAAAGTAGGTGAAATAAAAAATATAGATAAAAATATCTTAGAAGTATTAGGATATCGTATTCCAACTCAAGGTAAAAATTCTATGATATCTTTAAAAGTAATTGAAATATTACCAAGTACTATGGGAAGTATTATTCAGGTTCCTTCAGAATTAACTACAATGATGGGACAAGATTTTGATATTGATAAATTATATCTTATGTTCCCAGAACGTACTAAAACAGGGACAAAAATTGAAGCGTTCTCATACGACACATATTTATCTAAAGGAAGAAGTTTTGATGGTATCGGAGAGCAGAGTTTAAATAATGCTTTATTTGATATTAGAAAGGCTATACTAGAATCTAAACATACTGCTAGAGAAATTTTAGATCCCCTTGATACAACTACTTATGAAGAAAAAATACGTGAATATGAACGTTTAGGAATAATACAGAAATTACAGAACTTGGCTGCAAATGCAACATCGACAGATGTATTCTTTGAAATGATTAATAAGGATGCTAATATGCTTATTGGTTTATTTTCATTACATGCTACAGGACATGCAATGGCCCAAGAAATGGGATTAGAATTAGATGATTTTTATTCTATTAATATAAATATTAATGGAAATGAATCATTAACTGATTTATCTCGTATTTTTGATTATTATGGTGGATTTATATCTACTAATATTTCTGAAGATCAAAATGAATCATTAGATAACGGTACTAAACAACAAATAGGTAGGGTAGGAATTAATGTTTATAATCACGGTGTAAAAGCGCTTTTAACTAGAGCTGGGATCCCAGGAGGGATTGCTATTGATTTTATAAATCAAAAAATAATTAGAGAATATTTAGAGCTAAGACAGACTCAACCGGAAACAGTAAGTGAATTAGAATTAGCTGAACAATTAGCAGCTAAATATAAAGTTGCACAAGAATTCCAAGAAGCGAGAAAAGGTGCTAGATTTTTTACACCTACTCCAAAAAGCTTAACAGAAGGTCTTTCATTGGATTTAAAAGATAGAGAAAATGCTATTCAACAAATACAATTATTATCAGACTTTTTAAAATACCAAAAAGTAGGTAAAGATTTATCTAAATTTAATAAAATGGTATCTCCGGAGACTCTTAAAAATACAAGTAGAATGAGTTTCTTCGAAGAGTGGAAAAGAATAGAGGAATATTTAAACAGTGAAGATTCTTCATTAAGATGGACAAAAGGAAAAACAGCTAGATTAGAAGCATATGAAAAGTATGGTGTTGATGCAGCGTTAGATTTAGTAGGACATTTCTTACCTTATAATACTGAAGCATTTTTAGCATTAAAAGATAAAATTAGTGAAGTATTGGCTATTAGAGATGGTATATTAAAACCAGATCAAATAGATGTAATAAATAGTTTAGCTTTATATTGGTTATTTACTCAAAGAACAGAAGATAATCCATTACATAGAGCTTTATATGCTACAAATGAAGAGAATGCTATAACAGGAGAATATAATTCATCTTTAATATCAAAAAGATTATTTAGTAAAAAAGAAAGTTTAGCTTCTGAGTTATTAAAATTAAAGAAAGACTATCCAGAATTAAGAAATGATATTTTATTTGGGCTGTTATTCCCACATCGTGATAATGCTATAAAGTCTTTACAATTAATAGCTTTTAATAATAGTTCTAAACTTAGTCCTATTGTAAGATCTAGAATTTCAAATCGATGGAATGAGATATTAAATTTAGGAAAAAAATGGCAAGGTCAAAAATTAGAAGAATTAAGTCCTCTAGATAGGCTTCAAGCAAATAAAGATCTTAGATTACAAAAATTTGGATTACAATTAGCAGCTTATTCTATAATAACATCAGGATTTATGATGGGCCCTAATTCTTTTATTGATTTATTACCTATTTCTTATCTTGAAGGTGCAGGATTTACTAGCTTTTTTAGAAAACAAATAAGAGGATTACAAGATCCTGGATTCTTTGGTGACCATGCTATAGATCAAATTATACGTAATATATTTAAAGATAAAGGATTAGTCCATTCGGTAAAATGGAGCAGTTTGCAAAAACCCTCTCTTAAAGGATTATTAAGCTTTAATAAAAATACTTATTTTGTACGATTTGATTCTAATAAAGGATTAAAACAACATGAAGATCCTAGCACTGCGGCTAAATATATAAAATCATACCATAGAGATACTACAGGAAAAGGAAGAGGAAAATGGAGATTATTTAGAATGGTAGGAAATCCACAACAAAATGGTGCTTATTATGAAGAAATATCACCTTTAGGAGAAAGATGGAAATTTGTAGAATTATTTGAAGGAGGTTTAAAAGAAAAAAGTGTACATCCAGAGAATACAACTAGATTTAATATTACCCAAGAAAATGATATACGTGATAATACTACAGAAGGTGGAAATCCTAACAATGTATCTAATTTTGGAGAAAGTATGGGTTTATTTAGAATAGCCCCAATGTTTAAACAATCTATTATAAAAGATTTAGATAATCGATTAATAGAATGGGTTCAAAAACATTATGGATTTAGTATTCAGGAATATAATAATCTTAAGAAAAGATTAGGAATTGATGCAGTGGGTATGGCAGATCTTTTAAATAGAACTTTATATTTATCAAGCTCAAGAGACCGTTTAACTGTACCAGAAGAAGTAGGACATGTTTTTATAGCATCATTACCTGAAAATATACAAAGAGAAATAGCAAGTTTAGCAGGCCAAACTAAATTACATCAAGAAGTTGCTAAAGAATATGCTAATGTATACCAAACACCATTACAATTCCAATTAGAAACTGCTGGTAAGTTATTAGGTATGTATATTACACAGCAAGAAACAGGAGAAACTCTTAAAATAGAAGAAGCGGAAACTCCTGGTTTACTTGGAGCATTAAAACGTGCCTGGAACTGGCTTTGGAATAATATATTTAAATTATTTAATAAAGACATAGCTAGAACTGAATTAGAAAAGAATTTAGACGAATTATTTGGTCCTATGGCATCTAAAATTTATATGGGAATGAATCCTACAGAAATAAATAAAGATGCATCGGCTGAAAATTTAAAAACATTTGCAGAATTAGGAATAAATAAATTCTATAATCTAAATAAAGCAGCAGATAATATGAAAAGTAAAATTATAAATGCTGTAAATAATGTACAAACTTTTGTAGATGAAACGGGTAGAAAAGTAGATCAAAGATTAAGTAATGATAGTGTATCTGATTTAATTAACAGAGAAAAAGAAAGATTAGAAAGAACATTAGGGTGGAAAAAATCTGATTTCTTAAAAGAGCTTTTAAAAGAGAGTGAGGGAATCCAATTACCAGAAGTGAACGGAAAATTCTATACTATGGATGGTATAAAATTACATAGAGTTTCTGATGTTATTCAATTATACCAACAACCGTTCGAAGAAGCTAAATTTGCTTCTTTAATAGCAGCAAAAAATAAAAGAGAAGGGAATGAATTTAATACTAAAGATAGAGTATTAAAATTGTGGGAATTTCTTAGAAAAGATGTAGGAACAGGTATTCATACAGCTTTAGAAGCTATCATTAATAATAAAGATCCTAGGGAAGCTTTAACAGAATTAAATTTAAATCCTATCTCTAAAGCCGCTATTTTAAATAATTTACAAGAACTAAAAGATTGGGTAAATAAAAGAAAAGCAGCTGGAAGTAAACTACATGCAGAAGTAAAAATAGGAGACAAAATTGATTTAATAGGTGGTACAATAGATGTTTTAGAACAAACAAGTAATGGTAGAATTATTTTACATGATTGGAAAACAAAAATGTTAGGTAAATTTGTTACATTAAATCAAAAGTTACCAGCATTTAAAGAAGGTCCATTAAGTGGATTACCTAATACTAAATTAAATCAATATAGATTACAACTTTCGCTATACAAACATATTATAGAACAAAAGGGATTAAAAGTAGATGACATACAAGTCCATGGTATAGAAGTAGATACACAATGGAGTGAAAATGGAATTTTCTTTAATAATATTAAGTTTTTATCTGATAGACAAACAGCAAAGTCTACATTAAAGAATATAAAACCTGTAAAATCTTACATAATTACTAATATTATGCGGGATATTAATCCTAGAAGTACTGCTAATATTAAAAAAGAGATAGATAATATATCTAAAGTAGCTGATATATTAGCAGAAGCTAGAAATAATATTTTAACAAAAATAGCAGCACATAAGAAAACAGGAGATAAAACATATAGAGCTAGTTTAGAATCTTTATTAACTAAATTAGATGAATTGAGTGAACGACAAGGGATAGCAGAATTTATGAAACAAGCTGTAAGAGATATTAATTTAGCGCATAAAAGATTATTAGAATTACAAGAAAAATCAGCTATTAATGCAAAAGATTTAATTGCAATAAGGAATTTTGTTGGAACTTATGATATTTTAGATAGAATGTTATTGATGTTACCAACATTAGTAGAAACAGATCAAATAAAAGAAATAGAAAACTTTATTGCACCAGCTATTGCAAAAAGACAAATGATTGATAGCTTATTCCTAGAATTAGGAATACCATTAGTGGCTAGTTTAATTATGGAAAAAACTACTAATCCAGACATGACTCTAGAAAAAGTAACTAAGCAATTAACCGAAGCTAGCCGTGATATAGGGTATTTAGAAAGATGGTTAGATGCATTAGGAGATTCAAATGATACTATATTAGCTAATGTAGATAAAATAATTAAAGATAAAAGAGGAGAAGTACAAAGATTTGAATTAGATCTGATATATGGAAGTGATACTCAAACTGGATTGTATGATATGCTTAAAGAATTAGAAGATTATCAAAAATCACAAGGAAAAAATGTTAATCATTTTAGAGAATTGTATGATTTCATGTTAGAAAGAGATTCTAAAGGAGAACTAACAGGAGGTATCGTACAAAAAACTACAAAAGAATGGAGAGATAAAGTAAAAGTTCTTATTGAAAATGCTCAGAAGCAAGGTAGAAAACCTACAAAAAGAGAATGGGCAGAATTTTATAATAATAATCCTATTGAAATAAATCCACAATATACTTCATTAATGAATCTTAGTGAAAATGATACTAGAAGAAATTTTTATAAATATTGGGTTGATACATATCAAAGTGCACAAAAACAATTACCAGCACATATGAGAAAAGCTTGGGGTGGATTTATGTTACCTTCTATAAGAGCAACACATCAAGAGCAATTATTAGAGAAAAAAGGAGGTGTACATAAAAAAGGATTAGCAGCTGTAAAAGAAGTATTTACTGAACATATGGCAATACATGAAGATGATGTACATTATGGACAACTATTAAATGAAAAAGGAGAACCTTTAGATTTTGTACCTATTCATTATAATAGATTAATTGGTACTGAAGAAGATCAATTACATCCTGAAGATGTTACCTATGATTTAGCATCTCAATTAAGAATGTATACTACAATGGCTACTAACTTTGCTAAAATGCAAGAAGTATTACCTGAATTAGAAATTATTAAACAGGCTATTAAAACAAGAAGAGTCGTTAAAAATTGGAGTGGAAAACCGGTTATAGATCCTGTAACACAGCAACCAGTAACAACGCCAGGTATACAGTCTCATGCTTATAATAGATTAATTGATTACTTTGATATGGTAATTTATGGAAAGAGAAAAGCTAAAGGAAATGTTAGAGAGATAGCAGGTAAAAAAATCACTTCTGATAAACTATCTGACTCATTCTTAGGATATAATGCATTAAGAGTACTTGCACTTAATAAATGGGCGGGTATGGCTAATATAGGAATGGGTACTCTTATGAATTGGATCGAAGGGTTTTCTGCACAATTTGTAACAATAGAAGATTTAACAAAAGCAACTGCTACTTATTATGGGGATAGTAAAGGAATAATTGATGATATCCTCCAACGAAGACCGTCGTCTAAAACAGGATTACTAAATGAAGAATATAATGTTTTACAAAATTTTGATGAATTTGGTAAAAGAATAGATCATAGAAATATTGGTCTTAGAAGTTTACATTTAGGCGCTTCTTTCTTTATGATGTCTGCTGGTGAGCATATGATACAATCAAAATTAGCTCAAGCTTTTATGCATAATAAGAAGTTTAAAATTTCAGGTGGTAAAGAAATAAGTTTATATGATGCTTATACAGTAAAAAATGGAAGATTAGTATTGAATAAAGAGGTAGCAGAACAATGGAGTGATGAAGATAGAGTTAGATTTTCTGAAAAAATTCAAGCTGTTTATCAACGTATGCATGGTATATATAATACAGCAGATAAAGCAGCTCTTCAAAAATATGCTATAGGTAGATGGGTTATACAATTCCGTAAATGGATGCGCCCAGGATGGGTAAGAAGATTTGGAGGTATAGAAAAAATGTTTTATGATAAAGAATCAGAATTTAAAAATCCTGAATGGAATGAGAGATTTGATTCTTATTGGGAAGGAAATTATGTAACTACATTTAAATTTTTAAAACAATTAGCTTCTGAAGCTGTCAAAGGTAAATTCCAAGCTAAACTTAATTGGAAAGATCTTTCACCGTGGCAAAAAGCTAATTTAAAAAGAGCTTTTGGAGAAGTTAATGCTTTCTCTATTTTAATGTTAGCTAGCTATTTATTAATTCCAGAAGGAGATGACAAAGATGATGCTCCATGGAATACAATTTATGTATTAAAACGTGTACAACAAGAGTTAGGATTCTATATGTGGATTCCAAATACTATTGATATTTTAAAAGCTCCCGCTGCTAGTATAACTACTATAGAAGTATTCTTTAAATTCTTAGAACAATTAGCTGATCCTACTGAACAGTATGAAAGAAAGACAGGAAAATATGAAAAAGGAGATTATAAAATTGAGAAAAGATTTAAAGACTTATTACCGTTTAAAGAATTGTGGACCAGGGCTGAGGATAAACTTAAATGGTTTGATTTAAAATAATGGAAAAATTTGATCCCCATAATGATGAAGAATTAGATGGGTTTTCAGATGAAGAAAAAGAAGTAATAAGAAGATCATCTATGATTAATACTTATAGACTCATTGTTAATAATTACGACTTTAGTATTTTTCCTGATACCATGTTCTGGTTACTCACAAATTATAAAGATAAAAATGTTCTAGATATTTTATTAGAATATTTCGAATCTACCGAAGAATATGAAATGTGTGCAGATATCTATAAAATACAAAAATCTTTGGACAGAGTAATTGCCAACCGTGCGAAAAAAAGAGAAGGCTTGATTAAATACTTAATAGAGCCAAATAAAGATGAACAGTAGACATCACCGGTATTCTATACCAGCAATATCTACTATGTTCATCAATTTCTTGAATTCGTTTTTATCAAAAATCTCATCATCCTTATTAATAATAGGCCAAACTTCATCATCTGCCGATAATTGAATACCGATTTTATCTTCCCAGTACTCTCTTAAAGTGCTATCCTTATCCAGGATTAGGGGCATTGGGCTATTTTTAGTCCGATGTCTCATAATACGAATTTTAGCGGGATCAGAAAATTTAGAATATTTACCCGTTATAAAGTGATTATAATCTCTTTCAAAAGAAGGGGAAATTGTAAATACGAACATAATATAACCATCTACAGCATCATAAGATACTTTAAAATATTTATCATTTTCTAATTTTTTTTCCAATTCTCTAAAAGAATTATTATACATCCATTTAAATAACACAAAAACATCGGGGGAACTAAAATCCCAATCATTCATACTAGTATCACCAAGATACGCATTTACAATATAGGGTTTTAATTCCATCTTTGAATAACCAATTAATGGCATCAAAAATTCCAATGTCTTCGTGGGGGTAATATTATCCTTTATTTTCTTCAATTCTAGAGATAAACTCATCTGATAACTTTAAATTAACAACTCCATCATTTTTATAATACTCCATTGGGAAATCCCATTGGTTATTGTCTACATGCCATTTATATCTATTAACTAATTCATCAAATTGATCTAAACCAATAGATAAATCTGCTAGATCTGGCTTATAGACAACACACTCATGTAGGCCAGTGGTCTGCACCACTACAATATAAGAAAGAATATCGTATTCTTTAGTATCAATTCCAAGTTTTTTCAAATAGCTATGTACTGCTAGTCTGTAAATAGCCATTTGTCTATAATAATTATAAGAGAAATAACTTCTCTCAAAATTATATACAGATTTGGAACTTGTTTTCAAGTCTACGATATAAACTTTCTTATTTTCTACATCAAGTATTAAATTGTCAATAATAGATTTTACATCAATTTCTTTATATATCCAAGAAATTTCAAATTCAGGCTTTCTATCCCCCTCACCAGGGAATATTAAACTGTTTGCTTTCTCATGTTTTAAAATACTACTATGGCAAGCCATTACAGTATTCATATCATCTTGAGATAATACAGTTTTACCTAAATTTTCTTTTAGAAATTTGTAATAAGCTTGATTCTCGTCAGAATTAAACTTTTTTAACACGGTTTCTAAGGCCGTTTTAAAACCAGCTTTATCATAACATAACTCATGTAATGTTTGATAACCATCTAATTTCATTTCTTTTGGCATATGTTCATTAATCATAGTATCTTCCGCTTCTACATATGATTCAATGAATACACCCATCATTCCTCCTACAGGATTAGAATGAGATACTACATATCGATTATTAAATTCGGTAAATTCGAACATATAACAATGTATAGCAGATCCTAAATCAAATGCTTTACTATCTTTATCTAATTCTCTCCTTTTGTATTTTAAAAAATACTGAGGACTTACACTAAGAGCACTTAACGAAGAGTGACTAATGTGATTTAATATATCATTCATCTTTTTTATATTTACTTAGTTCGAAAACTAATTTTCTATCCTCAAAGTCCTCTACAGGTACAAATTCAATTTCACCAGAATTAGGAATAATTTCACAATTATCATCATCAATCATACCCATTTCTACTAAGGTATCTTGAAAACATTTAATCCATATCCATAAATTGTCTACATCCCATTTTGGAACGTAACCATCTTTAGGCTTCCTCCAACTTAAGTTCCCTTTATACATTCTTACATCACCATGATTTATAGCTGTATAAACATATAATTTAACTTTCATAGGCAATAAATCGTCTAATTCAAGTATATCTGGAATATATTGTTGAATATATGTATGCATTCGTCGAACTACTAAAGCTCGTAAATGATAATTCATACCAGTAAATAATTTTTGACCGTTTATTTTAACATATTTCTTTTTAGTTTTTGCTATATGTGTAATAAACTTAGGAATAGTTATTAATACTTTATCCATGTTTCTTAATTGCTTTGGGAAATAGGGAGCCCGTTAGGACCCCCTCCCTGATTAACTTAATTACTTGCAGCTATTTCAACAGCTAAACGATCATTTTGAGCTAATTCAGCTTCAAGATCATTTATTTGTTTTCTTTTAGCTTCCTCATATGCTTTTAAATCTTCTGTCATCGATTTAGCATTGAATTCACTATAATCAGATTCTAGATATACATTCTCGTTCTCACCATTACTAATAGCAATAGGAAAATATTCACAGCATCTCATTTTAGTGTTATTGTAATCTGATGGCACTGCCACCACATTACGAGGACTTACTAATACTTCAAGTATCACACCGTCACCATACCCAAAGTCATGAACATATTCCATAGATCCCACGTGTAATCCATGAGAACATGTTTGACCCGGATCAGGGTCACACTCTTCTCTTGGCATTATAATAGGCTGACCTACTTTAATTACCATTCCATGAGCGCCACTATGATAAGGTGCAAAAGTTAATGATTGAGTATATTTCTGCTCTTGTTCGCCAGTGTCTTCATTGTATTCGAACTGAACAATTTCTTCCCCAGTCTTTTTATCATACTTTGACTTAACTTTACAGGCTTTATACGCAAGAAAATACCCTTTGTCTGTTATCGGATGGCCATTATGCTCTAGAAAGCTATATAATTGCTTTCTAACAGCTTTATCCGGATTTAATAACAGATGCTTCCAGAAATTAATTAAACCTTCTAAAGGAATTCCATCCTCCATCCACTTCATTAATTTCTTTGCTAAAAAGTTTGGTATAGGATCAGTAGTACCTTTAAGATACATTTTCCTACCACCATCAAATTCAAATCTCCCATCAGTTTGATTTTGAATTCGGTGTCCAGGAGTTAGCAATTCCTGAACCTTGCCAATAATGGCAGCTCGTTCATTATTATCTCTAGATTTATTATAATTTTCAGCTAATTTAATAACTTTATCAGCTTCAGAGAAGCTTCTAGAAATACTTTTTGGTAGTCCATCGATAATGACTTGAACGGTGTCTTTTTCGACTTTACAGACTAAATAACTATTTTTCATTTTTAATTAATTTTTTATTCAATTTTTTAAATTTTAAGGTTTCTTTATTCTTAGATTTTAGATAAGCTCTTAATGTTAAAAATAACTCTTTATCACGAAGTCGTTTTTCATCATTACTAGTTTCAACTTGTCTTAAATTTTGAATAATATCTAATCCTTTGGCATATTCTTCTAACTCTTTTAAAGTTTCTAAAGCTTTATGATCTACACAATCATATTCCTTACACATCTCTAATAAAACCTCTCTTTCTTTCCAATTTAAAGATTGAAAATGATTATAATAATTAATATGCAATTTATGCAATTTTTTCCATTTATAAAAGAGTTTTTCATTAAGAGGTTTAAAGATTTGGAACATATTAATAGCTTCAACTCTATCTTTTATTAAATGAGCAGTATACCATCTTTTTACAATATCATGTTTCATTTTAAATAATTCTTCAATGTTAATATATTCACTTAATTCATCTTTAATACTATTAGCAACTTTAAGTATAACAACTCCATCATGATCTCTCCCATACTTTCTTTCATCTTCTTCAGGTTTATAAAAGAATCCACTTACTATATAATTCCTAGAATACATATTATAGGCTTTATCTCCTTGTCTACAAATAGAACCAACAGCTTTAAGTAAAACATCATGTTTAGAATTACCATAAATAATAATACCACCTTTATCTTTATATTCACCTAACTTTTCACCATCGGTTTCTATATTACCAAATTTATTATTATCATTATGATCTTGATAAAATCTTCTACAAAATAACTTACCTAATCTTTTTCTTCTAGCTTGATCAGTTTCAAAATTACCTATAGCTTCTAATTCAGCTTCATTAGTTACTTTAACATCATCATAACTATTAAATTTATGTTTACAACCATCCATTAGTTTACACATAATATTAAAATCAGATAAAATAGTAGCAGGAGTTCTAACTTCTAATCTAGCGCCCCACAAATCATAATCTTTTTCAGAAGCAATAACTTTATCGTCACATCTATTCTTTCTTAATTGAATATATTTCAGTTTTCCTTCTAATACAGTATCAAGAATATAAATATCTTTAGATTTTCTAAATGTCTTAGTAGGTTTCTCAGAACCATCTTCCCTTTTTTCATAAACTTGATCTTGATAATAAATAGGATAATCTAAAAAATCTTCCCATTTAGTTTCAACTTTAGAAACTCTAAATCCTCCAGAATACTTACTATTATGTTCTTTAGAAACAGTATTAATAGTAAAACCCATAAATAATTTATTTATAGCTTTATCTTGTAAAGGATTCAGACTTAAATCTCCTACCATATCCATTTTAAGATCATCTCGCTTTAAGTTAGCAATATGAGCTCTTACCGCAAATACAGTTTTATATTCATGATTATAATAAGAATGTCTTTTATTTATAGCATGAGCCATTTCAATCCAATGTATAAAATCTGTTGCATTATTTAATTCTTTATTACAATCATCTATACATTGGTTTCTAACCTTCTTATATTTAGCTTTAATTGCTTCTTTAGTTCTATCAGTATATCGAATAGATTCCCTTGATGGAACCAAATCAATTTCACCAATAGCAAACTTAAGAGCAGCTGGAGCACGATCTTCATCTATTCCATCTAATTGATTAAAATCTAAAGGATATCTTACTCTACCTACCATACAATGTACTTCTCTATCAATATGATCAAAATCAGTTAATTTTAAAGCTATAGCTAAATCATCATCTTCATATTCACATTGAATAGCTTGCATTTTAGCACCTAATCCTTCTTCAATATTTATATATTCTAAGTTATCAAAATATAATAATTGCTGTTCTATAGACTTTTTAAACGTTCTAAGATCTTTATCCTCTTTTATAGGTATAATTACTTCAGTAGAGTTTAAATCCTCTGTAGGGCTTGATTTTATCATATCCATATGAAATGCATCATTACCTTTATATAACATATAAGAATATTTAACACCATTATGATTAGCTATAATATAAAATGTATTAGTATATGCAAATGGAGATTTAGCTCCAATACCAAATCCACCTATTTGTAAATTGTTATCTCTTTTAGTTGAATTACCAAACATAGTGTAGATAGTTTCTACTCTTTGTTGGCTTAATCCAATACCAAAATCTCTAAATATCATTGCATTACCAATACCTAATAATATATTCTCTTCTTGAAATTCTATTTGAGGACACTTTTTATCATCATGCCAATATTTAGATTCATCTTCATGAGTACTAGGAATAGTTCCCATTCTCTTAAGACGCTTCTCTCTATGTGCATCATAACAATTAGATGTTACTTCTCTTACTATAGAACCTATAGGATCAGAATATAAATTAATTAAAGAATCGATGATAATTCCCATAGAATCTTCACCGATCTTAAATTTATTGGTTTTCATTTCACCAATAATTTTTTCTACGCTTTTTTCTCTTTTAATTTCCATGCGCTTATTAATTTATTTATTAAACATTTAGTTTCTTCACTTGTATGAGATTTTCTATAATCAGCTATATCTTTAAATCCATTTGACCGTGTTTTAAAACTTTGAAGAAAAATAGGTTTAAATCCATATCTTTTTCTTAGTTTATTAGCACCTTTAACACCAGTTAAATCAAAATCATTTAATATATATATATCATTGAATCTCTCATATAATTCGTGAGTAACAGTATCTTTAATATTTGTAATTTCATTTTGTAAAGCGACACTAGTAAATCCTAATGTTCTTAATACCATCACATCTTTTAATGCTTTAGTAATAATTAACATGTCAGATTTTCTTGGGAGTTGATCCCAACCTTGGAATATAGTTCTATTGGTATTGCTCATCCATTTATATCCTGTTAAAGATAATGGACGATATATTTTCCATGTATATTCATTATCCTTATAAAATAAATACCCATAAATAGGATTATTATTTACATAAGTAGCGACTGTTCTGTCACCTACAAATACACATTTACAAGAAAATACATTATATACTTTAAGTAAATTCTTGTCAATACCATATTGACCCCAATAATTCTCATCTACAAAAGTAAATGCTTGTGTCTTAACATTAATTGCTCTTTTTGGAACAAAATTTAATTGTTTAATATCAGTTCTGTAGCCTGTATACTCTCGACTTTTATAACCATATTGGCTATACATTAATTCTAAGTTAAAATCAGAATTTATTTGAATTAGTGCATCAAAGAAATGTATATTAAATTTCTTTTGTATAAAACTAAAACAATCTCCTGACTCACCAGTACCAAAATCTTTATATCTTATAGTTCCTTTTTTATCTGTAAATAATGAAAAGCTAGGCTTATCATCTTGACGAAAAGGACTATTCATTACAATTCCTGATTTAAAATCACGACCTAAATAATAACTAAAGATTTGATACTCACTTATTTTTTTTAATACAGCCTTTTTGGATAATTGAATATTAATTTTATACATTTTTATAATATTTAATTACCTACAAGAAAAAGAGGGGGTTCAGTACGTAACCATGTGAACCGCGTCCTTTATCGCTAAGAGTGGAAACTTTAAAAACCAATTTAAAAACTCTATCACCGCGAGGACACCCCCTCCTAATCTCTAATCACATTACCTAAAACGGTAAACCAGATTCAGCAGGCGTTTCATTTGTAACAGTATTACTTGCTAATGTAGCTGGGTTATCAGCTTCATCTTTTTCCATTTTATCAAAACTAGTTATATTTAACTTAGTTGGATCAGTATCCATTGTTTCAACAAATGGTACATACTTTGGAATAGAAACATAATTATTATAACTGTAAACAGTTTTAACTCTTAATTTCTTTCCTAAATATGTATTACCAAGTAAAGTAATTACAGTTTTTGCAAAATTATCAAAAGAATCTGCATTAATAACTATCTTCTCTTCATCCATGAATTTAGTCATAATATGCTTTACTCTTTTCATTTGAGATTGCAATTTCTTTTCCCAACCTTCGTTGGCTGTATCTATTGGCCATTCAAAATGATTTAACTTAGATCCCTCACTTGAAGTAAATTCAAATTTAAGAAATGCATTACCATTACTAGCCGTGTCAATACTAACACCCGTCATTTCAACATCTTCACTTATACCAAGCGGAAATACTGAGGTTGACGTACCCTCTGACTTTAAAGTCTGATTAATTTGATACATAAATTTAATTTTAATCGATTATTACTCATTATAGTACTTTTCCATTACTGTTTTAATTGATAGTAAACAGTTTGGAATTAAATAGTCATCAAACATACCTTCAGGAGATTTCGCAGTTGAAACTCCATCAGATTGTGTTTGAAACATATATTCGTTACTTCCTTTACCATCTGATTTAACATCGGTAAATAAAACAACGCTCGACATAGACTCTAAAACAATTCTATCTAATTGTTTTCCAGCTGTCATTACTTTCTTGTATTGAGCACCCATATCATTGTATCCTTCTTCAGAATGCGCTAATACAAATACATCAATATCATCAGGTAATATTTGATTTATTATTGTAAATATATCATATATACCACCAGATAATTGTGTCCACTTTTCAAATCCTTTAATATGTCTCTCTCCCATTACTTTATCTGTCATCATACGATTAATAGTATCGATAACAACAGTTTTAATATGAGGAGCTTTTTCAGGAATAGCTTTCAAAATATTACATATTTCTACTAAAGAAGATACTTTAGAATAATTCTTATTTTCTTTAGAATAATTCTTTTTCCATCCTTTAAAAGGTAATGCTTTTTGATCACTATTTATATAAAAAGTGGATTTTGGATCCAGATTTCTACTTGCTGTGGATTTACCAGATCCAGATTTACCACAAACAATTACTAAATTTGCCATATTATTTCTCTTTTAATATATAAAAACCTAATTTTAAATAATTCATTGCATCTGCAAATCTACCATCAATACTTTCTGCTTGAGGAATTTTAGGATCCTTAGCATAAGACATAATAGCTGCTACATGTTTATAAAAATAAACACTCCAAGCTTGCATAGGAGTTGTTCCGCTTAACTCTGCAGCTTTTCTAAAATTTGCTAACACATCGCCATTAGCTTGAGTATACCCAGGTCTTTTGGCATCTTCAATAGTTCTCGCTAATAACTCTAATTCTTGTACACATTTTTCATAACTATCACCATTAAGATAAGTTATTTCAGTTGTGTCATCTGTACTTTGACTACTAAACTCATAGTCTTCATTAAACAGTTTTGTCATCTTCTTCTGAATTTAAATTATAAATATTATCTGTAGCATAATCTACAACACGATTATACATTAATTCATTTTTCATTTTAGCAATACATGGTTTACCTTCTCTTACTTTAAGAAAATGCCAAAATAAAGCACCTCCAGTAGGCCATGCTTTAGGTCCATAAGTTTCTAATCCTAATTGCTCAGGATTCATTGAAACCATTACTAAATCTGAAAACATATAAACAGAATCTCCACCAAATAAATCTTTCTTTTTGGGAAATTGTTGTGATGGTTCAGTAGCTCTATCAGCTTGTTCTATTTCTCTATTTAATTGAGATAAGAAAACAAATGCTATTTTATATTTTTTCTTTAATGCATTTGCCATAACCATTAGTTCTACTAAAACAATTCTTTCCATTTCACCTGCTCTACCTCTAACAAGAATAGTATGATCTAACATAACAACCACACCTCTTTCTTGATTTTCTTCAGTTGTAGCAAAGTGTTCTATAGTATTTCTAATTAATTCAACATTACCTGGCATTTCTACATACCAAATAGGATATTGAGTTAACTCTTTGCTCGTAGCTAAAACTTTATAATAAGCAGCATCAGATAAATTATAACCTTCAATACCACTATGTAGTTTTCTTGTTGTTGTATTTAATGCACTAGAAAATTTACGACTCACTAATTGACGAGCTAACATCTCGAAATTAAATGATAATACCGCAAAATTTTCATCTGGATTTAATTTAAACAATTCTGTTTCTAATTGATTGATAATAGCAGTTTTACCACTACCTGACATACCCGCTATAGTATGTATAGTGTTCCACTCTATTCCATCCATACTCACATGGTTATATTTAGACCATGGAGTTCTTAAGGATTTAATTAATCCTTTTCTTCTATTGTCAATATACTGAACAGCATCAAATGCTGCTTTCTTTATACTTGTATATTGAAGTCTCGGTTTATTAACTGTGTTTTTAGGTACCGTTGTCATATCAAATCTTCACCATATTTAGTATCGCTAGTAGATACGTTAGTACTTGCTTCGAGAAAACTAGCATAAGCATCCCAAGCATTTTTATTAATATAAGTTTCTAAAGCATGCATGTACTGCATATTTCCTCCTCTTTTACGAGTTTCTAATTCTTTCTTCAAACATGCAATAACATGCGTATGCTTTAAAAAATTACCTTTTATATATCTATCATATTTCTCTTTACAAACTTTAGCAGCTTTAGCAGAAAGACTTGTAGGTCTTAATACTCTGACTGATCTACCGTTATAAACTTTAATAGGATACATATCAAATAATTCAGTGAAATAAGATTCCTCGACACCTAATAATTTACGCACTTTACTTCTAGCTATAGTAATACAAGTAAAAGGATTTTTAGGATCACAAGTTAATATATAACCTTGATCCACAAGTCCTTGTACTTCTTTTTGTGCAAAAGTATATAGTCTAACATAGTTAATAAACATGTCAGTTTTACCTTCAAATAATAATACTAACATAACATATTGAGACGCAGTTAGTTTGTTCTTGATCAATCCAAGAACATTCATTTCTATATTCATATATCGGGAAATTTATAGTTTACAAATATAATTAATTTACATCTATTATACAACTATAATTGTAAAACTTCTTCAAGTTTAAATCTAGTTGTAAGAGCTTCAGAAATAGTTACCATTTCAGATGACCATTCATAAACATCTCCAGCATATACCAAGCAATAAGCTGATAATACTAATTGATCATTTATAAATTGTTTACCTTTATTAGTAACTCTCCAATGCCCATTATTATTTGGATCTACTTCAATTAATTTCCATTTCTCCAAATAACTATAATCCATTGCTGTGGCTCTTAAACCTAACAATGAAAATACATTTTGAACATGAATGTATACACCATCCTTTGTTCTATTATGTATTATTGCCAATGCTTTACACATATTGGCATTCAACTTTCGTTTATAAGCCTTAACTAACTGTCCACAAGCGGGACAGCCAGTTCCAGACTTAAAGTTTTTACGAAGATGATCTTTGGCTTCAAGTATTGTCTTCATATTCTTTATAATTAAAAATTTCAGTTTCATATTCTTCCTGAGATGAGGCTACCCATTTCTCTTCTTGACTATTTTCAACATAGATACGAAAGATGACCGCCTGCTTATTTGCTTTCCATCTAACTGTTCTACCTATACGTTGAATCATGTCTTTAGTTTTACTGGTTCCACTAGCAATAATTGCCATGGAAATATCGGGTACATTCATACCTTCGTTCAAAGCCTTAGCTGTAGATATTCGTGTTATTGAATTCCCGCTTTTCAATAAATCTAAATTTTCATTTCGTTTCTTTTTAGGGATCTTACTATGAAAACTTAAACAATTATCTAACTCTTCTGTGACTTTGTCAGCAAAATCTATAGTTTGAGAAAATACGATAGCCTTTCTCTCAGAATAAATATTTGATATTTTTTTAACTGCTTCTAATTTAGCTTTAGCATTATATAATATATTCTTTCTTTTTGTCATTGCAGCATTACACATAAAAGGATAAGATGCATTATTGTCATCTAATACAAGCCCTTTACGTTGTAAATATACTTCATAAACATTTTTCTTCATACATGAAAACATATTCTTTAAATCTTTATTAAAATAAGGAAATAAAGAATTAAATGTTTTATCTGCTTTATTATATTCTGCTAATTCTGTAGGTGTTAACTCAACTGGTACATTATAAATCTTAAATGGACTAATTAATCCAAGATCTTGTGCATCAGTTGTTTTAATAGTATGTATAATAGGAGCTATTCCTGTTAATAATCTTAATTTTACTCTGTCTATATGAGCAGATAATCCTAATATCTTATTAAAATAATTATTAGAAAAGAAATTAAAATATTCAGGAGACATATAATTATGTACTTCATCAGCTATTATTAAATCAAAACTATGACCTATCCATTTATATGCAGTTTGAATACAAACACATTTTACACATTGTTCAAAGACTTCACCTTCATCCCATTTGTAAAATTCATCTTTCCATGATCTATCTCTAATAGTTTCAGTAGGAGTTAATATTAATATCCTAGCTTCCATATTAGTTAATTTGGCCATATAAGCCGCAGCAAGCACTCCACATCGAGTTTTACCGATTCCGGTAGCATACTCTAGTGTCCCCCTGCCATGCCACGGCTTAGACCACCATTTATTTAAACCACTTCTCTGAATTTTATCTTTAGATTCAGATATTGTCATATAGCATATTCTTTAAAATGTTTATGTAATTTAGTATAATCCTCCATAGCATTACTAGGATGAGAAGACTTTAAAGCATCTGTAGCTGCACCATATAAAGCATATAATGTTCGTTCAGCAAATTTATTATCTAATGCATTATGAGGTGAATATTCACCATCATTCCAACTAGACTTTATTTTGTTCATCTGAACTCCATTAAGAATATCTTTATTTAAATATGCATCTCCTAATATTTTAGCTGCTTCTACATCAGTAATACCTACTTGTTCAAACATAATAAGATCATCTGTTGCTTGTTCAGCTGCTATATCAGCTCTTGCAATAACTGAAGGTATAATATCTTCAAGATCTTCCCATACATTTATTGTATGTTTTCTTATCTTAGTAATATCACCAACAAACATTAAATTACTACATACAACTACTTGAGCACCAGAACATAAGCCTACTGCTACAGATTTATCATATGAATTTCTAAAACCTATAGATATATTATGATGTATCCCAGGTGCTTGAAAATTCATAACTCCAAACATTTGTCTACCTTCTCTAGCCATTTCAAAATTCCTACTAGTTAAACCCCAGTAAGAAGGTATATGCTTTTCAATACTTAATACAAGATCAGTATGTGAGACTGGCATATAAGAGTCTGTCATTGTTGGAAGAGGAATTGTACTTAATTCACTTACTTCCTTAGTTGAAAATCTTTTTTTCATTATTTACTCCATTTTTTAGTTATTGTATAATCTACTGTCATATCAAACCCTTTGATAATCATTGCGCCAGCTTCTTTCATTAGCTTGCATTGTAATTTAGCCCATTCTTCAGCAAAATCATCTCTTACTTCTACACCTATTTCATCATGTACTTGTGTTACCATATAACATGGTAAATTAAACTTTTTAATGTGTTCTCTAATAAGAACCATAGCTTGTTTAATCATATCTGCACCAGTACCTTGAATTGGTGTATTCTTAGATGCTCGTTCAATAGCACCCATAGTTTTAAAATCTTTTTGAGATGTATGTATACCTTTGAACCAATTAGGAAACCATCTAATCCTTCTAAAAGGTTTAAATGTTCTAATATGTCCATTTTCTACACCATATCTACCAAGTTTATGTAAGAATGCTTTAATGTTAGGAAATGCACTAAAATATTTATTAATTAATTTAGCAGCTTCATCAACACTAATATTTAGTGTATCAGATAATTTAAATTTACTCATACCATAAGCTAAACCAAAATTAATAGTTTTAATCATAGTTCTTAAAGCTATTTTATCACCGGTATGCCATTGTTCGCCAAATACTAATTCAGCACAAACAGAATGTAAATCTTCATTATTTTTCCTACAACTAATCCAAACTGGATCTTGAGAACCATAAGCGATAATAGCTAACTCCTGCCCACTATAATCAACAGATACAATACTATATCCATCTCTAGAATGAAAGCAATTCCGAAACTGATTCCTCGCTGGAATGTTCTGCATATTAGGCTTACGATCCTCTTTAGATCCACTAGAAACTCTTCCTGTGTTTAAAACTTGCCAGAAAGAAGTTCTAACCTTACCATCTTTCATCACATATTTAAGAAAAGATTTACCATAAGTACTCGATATTTTTTGCTTTTCTTTATATCGTAAATACTTGGTAATCAGAGGTTTATCTTTAAACTTAGATAGCTCAAACGCATTCACGTTATCTATTTTTTTACCTAGGTATGAAGAAATTACTCTTTTTACCTGAAGAGGAGATGACCACTTAACGTCTACTTTACGCAAATCTTCAACTGGAGTAAACATATCTAACTGCACATAATCAGCTATAAAATCAGTCAACCTATTAACCACGATTTCATTATCTAATTCATCTTCTAAATCTGTTACTACTACTTCATTTTGTTTTGCGTTTTCTAACCAAGAACGCTCATCAAAACATAGACCATTATATTCTATGTCAGCAAATGCTAATACAGCTTTACATTCAAGTAAATGAATTCTCATGAGTCCTAATTTGTCTATTTGTGTTATTTGTTGTTCTCTAATGTTTAATAAGTATTTTACGTCGTCAGCGCCATATACAATTTGCTCAGTACTAAAAGGTTTCCCTTCTAATCCGATGAACTTATTGCGAATTTCTTTGTTAAGTGATCTCCCCAGATATCTTTGTGTTAAATGATTAAGACTATATCCATATTTATCTTTACCACAATTTAATACACATTCAGCTAACATAGTATCATAAACATTTTCTACTTCAATATTATAATTTGATTTAATAAATTTATAATCAAATTTAACATTGTGAAATATCTTTAATACTTTTTTACTTTCTAATATATTTCTTAATGGTTCTATAGATATATCTCTTGTATCTATCACATATTGAACTTCTTCTGTTCCAATTTGAAACATTACTATTTTCTTTCGAGTGAAGTCCTTTCCCGAAGTTTCAGTATCAACTCCTAAAACAAGTTGATCTTTCAAATAATCTACACATTCCTCCATTGTTGATAATTCAAAATGGGAGGTCTCTGTCCCTGTTATTTGGTTTTGATTTGTTATTAATTTTATCTTGCTCATCATTTCTAATTTTTAAATCTTCTGCGTATTTTTCAACGCATGCTAAACATATATTACTTCGTGTACTTATTATAATAGATCCCATACCAACTCGTATAGATTTATTACTCCACACTGCTAAGTGAAATTTATTTGGAGGTATCTTAGCCTTACACTCCCCGCATTTTCGCCTGCGTAAGGCTTGATCTAATACCCACATATTTATTTCGTTTAATTTGTAATTTTACATAAGATTAAAAATCCTATGATATATAATAATATTAATCCTAATATCTCCATCTAAATTTTTTATTATTTAATACTAATCTGCTAATCTGGATTTATTATGATTAAAATGTTTTAGGATAGCTAGGAGTCAAACCTAGAAATAGGGTTCTATTTCGGATAACTAGCACATCCTCTCAGCATATCTCGATAATATACTAAACATATCTCAGCCATGTCTATCCTAAAACATTAAGATAAATTGGTGCTAAGAATATACAGTATAAGATTATTTTAATGGTCCATGTATTGATTTAATATATGTACCATTTCTACTATCCCATACTACCCTGCCATTTGAATGTAATTTTGTTCTGTCTTTTAATGATTTCATACGCTCTTTGTAGTCTTTTTTAGACTCACCTGGTTGACGTTTACCTTTCATATTAATATTATAAAATGCTGATTCACTCATATTGTTCCTATTATTAAACAGGTAATAGCAGCTTTTAAACTGGTTAATCTATCATCCATAATATTAATATCTTCTTTACTTGCTGTTTCTTTAACACTCTCTCTTAATGCTTCTACTTCAACAAGTTTAGCATCTAATACCTCAACAGCATAAGGTAAATGTGTTTTTCTTTTCCTTATATCAGGAGTTAAATTCATAAGATATTCATATTTCTTATGTATTTCTTCATTAATATTTATTTTCATAATTATTTAATTTTATTTTAACATTATATTAACATTAGATATGTATATTGTCTTCAATGAAAATAGACATATCTAAATTTATTTACATTATCATGATGATAATAGTATTTGCTTTAAGCGTATAAGCCTAGTGATACTTTCAATAATAATGGGTTTAACACTCTAGCTCTTTAGCACTGTGTTACATCGTCCGGTGGACTACTTTCCCGCGATAAGCTGGCCGGCCTATCTTTATTATCTAATAATATCACTGGCTCATACATAAACAATAGCAAGATCAGAACAGTCCATGGTTATTCTGCTAATGCGATCCATAATATAATCCCAACTTACATCCCTAATTAAAGAGAAATCTTCCGAAAATATATTAATTAGTTCACATTTAAGAACTAGGAGAACTCATTAGACCAGCCTAACGACGTGGTGTTATCGTAAATATCCATTCGGATAAATAGGATAATCAGCACTACATGGTGACGTGCTTTACAAGACCCTGTTAATATCCCTGCTGGGAGTGGTGTATGAGGATTTACTCTCATACCTAATGCAGCCTCACGGTTCAACACTTGCTATTATTTATAATGATTTATACAAAAAA
>CETC01012645.1_pt1 | contig 79105 bp, 68 predicted proteins | sample 326911 | NCBI WGS metagenome assembly CETC01 (sample SAMEA2622694, study PRJEB7988) | marine metagenome | isolation source: saline water (ENVO:00002010), including | reverse complement strand
GCTTCTTCAACGGAACTGGCTTTAGACAAAGCTTCGACAATTTTAATTTTTTGTCGCTCATTCAAGGAGGTGTTTGTTAAAACCTTGTTTGTGTATAACAAGCGTGCATTAGCTGTGTTAGTCTCTGTGAGGGCTTTATGCACCTTATTAAGTGTTTCGTTTAGTTTTTTATTACGAGCCTGGAGTGATTTGTTTTCATTAGTCTTCTCTTTTATTCTTTCGATCTCGCTTTCTAAAGGCTCTTGATATTTTTCGGTCTGCGAAAGGGCAGGTTTAGTTTCTGACCATCCGGCTTTTGGAAGATCTTCAGCGATATCAACTTTTACTTCTTCCGTAATTTCAGCTACAACCTCTTCAATCATCGAAGCAAGAGACTCTTCGTTAATATTTGTATCAAAGTCAGGGGTTGCATCAATTTCTTCAGCATCTTCTTCAAGCGACTCTTCTTCTAAGATATCTTGAAGTACTGTCTCATCTAATTCCATTTCTTCCTCAGAGATAATTTCATCTGCAATCTCTTCTCTTTCTTCCATATCATCGACAGAGAGTTCGCCATCGCTGTCATCTTGTCGCATTTGAGTTAAGAGGTCAGTAAGATCTAGCGTAACCACTTCCTGTTCATCAGGACAAGGACATTCATCATCATGTTCATGGTCATCATCTGCCACTGCATAAGTGACATCGCCTACAACTTCCGTCTCTTCCTCTTCTTCTTCTTCGTTAATAGGAGATGTAGTTAAAATCTCTTCTACTGCTTCTTTAATTTGGGTAGAATACTTTTCGATCACGGCGCTTTCAGCATTTTTAAGAGCAACTTCTCTTAAAGCTTCAGCATCAATTATTGCTTGTTCCAACATAGATGACATTTTTTTCTCCTCCGAATAGAATTAGTCTCTAATAAATAGTATCTTATTGTTGTAAAAGACTTAAATGGAAAATTTTATAAAATGTCATATAAAAAAACCGGAAGGTGGTATTCCTTCCGGCTTAAACCTGCCGGGGGATAAACCCCCGGCAGGGATAAAAATAGTAGTTGTTACTACTTGGCTTCTAAGAGGCTAGGTTGCTCAGAAGTAAGATTTTGAACTACATTTTGTAGCTTCTCAATCTCGCTCTGTTGTTGTTTCATAGCTTCAACGAGGACAGAAGTTAAACGACCGTAGTCAATACCTTCTGCGCGTCCGTCTTTACCGAAGGACACAACTTCAGGAACGATTGCTCCAACTTCTTCAGCGATAAACCCGACGTCAGCCTGTCCAGTTCCTTTCCAGTCGTAAGTAACACCGCGAAGAGACTTCACAGTATCAATTGGATTCTTAACTGTCTTGACGTTGGTCTTATGACGAGCCGATGAGTAAGTAACCCAAGCACGAGCACGAGCGTCTCCAGTTGTTGGAAGCTGTAAAAGGTAACCGTCAGAATTTGCTGTACCAGCAATTTCAACACCAGCAGCCGTTGTAAGGTTAAGAACGCCAGTAGCGGACTCAACTTCATCAACGTAAGCTGTGCGGAACTGAAGTGCGCTTGTTCCTAAGTCACGAGCACTATCAGTAGAAGGCACGAGATCCGAGTCAAAACGACCTGTGCAGGTGATTGTATCACTTGTAGCATTTCCGAGGTCTACATCGCCATTAGCAGTAAGAGTGCTGCTTAAAGTAGCTGTTGTACCGACGATGGCGGCAAAAGAACCATTAGCAACACTTGCAGCGCCGATAACTGTTCCGTCGATTGAACCACCGTTGATATCAACAGTTGTCACATTACCAAGGTCAGCTACAGTACGACCAGCATTGGTCCAGTTGGAACCAAAAGCATCGATGTGGAGATTTCTATACTTAAAGGTAGAATTTCCAATATCGAAAAGGCTACCTGCGCTTGGAGCGAGTGCTCCAACAGTAGCAATACCTTGAGAAGAACCACTGATAACCAGTGCTCCACCACTTGCAGTGGTGAACTTAATGGCAGCGTCAGCATCATCACCGAAATTTAAAAGTTGATTATCATTAATCAACATTCCGACCGATGAAGACAGTTGCCCAGTAACAGTGATTACATCAGAAGCAGCATCACCAAGAGTAACGGCTCCGTTGAATGTAGCTCCACCATCAACTTCGAATGTACCGACGTTAGTGATGTTTTCGCCATTAGCATCAAGAGCCGAGCCAAGTTGGTCAATGTTGGCAGTATCTACATGGAGTTCAGCCCATTGAAGCGCCGAAGATCCAAGATCATGAGCACTGTCAGCGATTGGTAAGAAATCCGAGTCAGCGCGACCTGTGAAGGTAATGCTGTCTGTTGCGGCGTTACCGAGGTCTACATCGCCATTGGCAGTCAATGTACCAGCAACAGTTAAACTCGTAAGCGAACCAACAGAAGTCAAGCTAGAGTTAACAACACCAGAACCAAGTGTAGTTGCGGTAAGAACCGAAGTACCGTCAATGGCGTAATCACCACCAGCGACAACATCGTAACCAGCGCCTACAACCGAAGAACCAGACACTTTTAAGCGTCCACCATCCGAAGCACCAGTAATACTGATACCACGATCGGCATTAGAGCCAGAAATAAAGAAACCTGCGCCAGCGTTTGTACTAGCAGTACCCGAAGCACCTGTTCCTCTGTTTAGCTCAACGAGATTGTCTTCAATCAACAAATCTACAGTATCGAGCAACGTTCTCTTACCTTCAACGACAAGATTACCCTGAACGGTGAGGTCTCCGAGGAAGTTACCCGAACCTTCCATATCGAGGTCGAAACCAGAGATAGTTGAAGAACCCGAGATAGTAGTAGCACCGGCGATTGCTCCGGCATTAGCGATACCACTGCTTTGCAAGTTTGCGCCGCCGTGGACAGTAAGAGCTTGAGCCGAGAAGCGTCCCGAACCAGAAACGGTTGTGGCACCGGCAACCGCGCCAGCAGTGCTGACTGTTAGGTTACCATTTACATCAATACCGCCGTCGAGCGAGGCAAGACCGGTTGCATCAATAGTTGTAACTCCTGCAATGGCACCGGCATTGCTAATACCAGCACTTTGTAGGTTTGCGACTCCATCGAGAGTTAAACTTCCGAAAGAACCAGCACCTGAACCAGAGATAGTGCTTACCGAAGTAACAGCACCTGCGGTGGAAACCGCGAAGTTCGCACCGTTAACATCAATACCAGCGTCGAGGCTAGCAAGAGCACTTCCGAGGAAGTTAGCACGAGTAATTTTGCGGATAGTACCACCAGCACCGTCGTCGATGAGCATTTCATCAACGTCAGCAGCCGTTGTGGTAGCCGTTTGACCATTAATGTCAACTGCGACTGTAGCAGCAGCAGATCCATTATAGGTAAAAGACGCGATACCAGCGCCTTGTGTTAGAGCAAAAGAAAGACCACCGTCGCCGGTAGCAATTTCTTTCGCCGCAGAGCCAGAAGCTCCTGCGGGCATATAATAAAGTTTTCCATCATCCTGAGCAAAAAGTCGTAAAACCGACTGTGATGCGGCGGGCATGGAGGAACCACTTGTGAGTAGTTCGAATTGTGAATACTGTCCATAAATAGTGACAGCATTTGCATCAAAAGGTGCAGCCATAATAATTTTCTCCCTTGTTTGTTATTATGCGTATGAATAAGTTACACCTATCCATAACGCTAATAAGTAGGCATAAAAAAGCAAAAAAGCAACACTATTTAAGGATGCAAACGGGGGGCGTAACAACTGTCAATGAAATCAAGAGCTTAAGTTTTTACCTTTTTCTCTAAAAGTTTGATACGTTTTTCTTGAGTTTCAAGTTGAGTTTGCTGTTTTTTGACACACTCCACCAAAAGAGAAGTGATCTTGGCATAATCCATGCCAACTGCTGATTTTCCGTCTGCTTCGTAAGAAACTAACTGTGGCAATACTTTACCCACTTCTTCTGCAATAAAGCCAAAATCTTGATACCCAGATTCTTTCCAAGTAAATTCAACCCCTCGAAGCTTTTTTGCTGTTTCGATAGGATTAGACATTGTAGCTACCCCTTCCTTATATCGAGCCGAAGAATAAGTGGACCACGCATACGCCATGCCTCTACCAGCCACGGTATCTGTGTTAGGCAAGGATAATGAATAATCAGTAGCTGGAGTATTTACTCCGATTGTTCCTGTCAGTTCTAAGGTTCCTGACATGGCGTTGTAAGTAGAGGAATCGATACCGAAACGAACTGAACCTGAAACATCAAGTTGAGCAGAAGGTGAAGATTCAGCGATACCGACTCTGGCTGTAGAGCTTTCAACGAAAAGAGTATGAGTTAAATTAGTTCCTGCGCCGCCTCCTGTAGCTCCGTTAGATTTCAATTGAAAATCTATATCAGCGCCGCTATTGTTAATAGTAATGGTATCATCAGCTGCCTCAGAAAGGCTAATAAATGCAGCGTTTCCTACTACAAAAGACATTGCATCGTCATCAAATTGAATGTATGTGTCATCATCAGCCCAGTTCACTAATCTATTCGCAAAATGAATACTACTGTCGGTAAAGATAGATCCAGTAAACTCGTGAGTGCTAATACTCCCAGAACCAAAAACGCTCGAACCGGACACGGTAAGCGCGGCGACGGTGCCAGAGGGGGCGCACTTAATACCTACATTGTTGCTTCCCGCATCGACCCATAGTGTTCTGTCGTCATTTGGAGTGGCTATGCGGACATCTATGTCATATCCTCCAGAGGAAGAGTCGCTTCCTATTTCAACGTAATCATCTGAAGAGGCGTGCCTGACAAACTCCGCCATTGTGAAGCCGCCAGCAGCAATAGATATCTTATTGTCAGTATTAAAATCAATGTAGGTGTCGGCATCTCCTAGTCCATAGATTTTATCTTCTACGTGAAGGTCGTCCGTGACGAATACAGAGCCAGAGAACCAATGCTCGTCGTTATGTCCGTCTGGTCTACCAAATTGCGAAGACCCTGAGACAGAAAGCTTTGCTTGAGTAGGCGATGTGTATCCCATTGATATTTTGTTGGAGGAGCCTTCGACAAACAAAGCATGATTTTCGCCAGATGTTATAACTCTAAAGTCTACATCTGTGCCAGTAGCGCCTATTATGGCTGTATCTTGAGTTCCTTGGTCTAGGCTCAACAGAGTGGCTGCGCCGGCTGTAAAGTTTATTCCATCGTCTTCAAACTTAATATGAGTATCCGCATCATCCCAGTGATAAATTCCATCGACTGAGCTTCCATTCCCCACCGAGATAGAATTAGAGAACCTAGCGGATCCTGTAAACTGGTGAATGCTAGTTTGACTTTCTCCCAGTAAGGTTGAACCGGAGACGGTTAGAGCCGGTGATGTGCCGGATGGAGCGCATTTAATTCCTACGTTGTTGCTTCCGCCGTCAACCCAGAAGGTGCGGTCTGAAGTGTCTGTCTCTACCACAAAGTCTACATCATTATTTTGATCGTTAATAGCTACAACATCTTGAGACCCACCGACCTGCCAGCGTTGCATGTTTTGTCCACCAGCGCGTAGAATCCATTGATCGTCACTGACAAAAACAAAAGTATCTGCGTCACCTTCGTGGTAAATATATTCTCCAACATACATGTTTGAGGCGCGGATATTGCCGGTAACTTGAAGTTCTGAGCTGCCTGAGTAGAAGTTAAACCTTCCTGATCCTGTAAGACCGTATTCGCCAGAGCCATCGACTGCGCCCCAGAAAGGCACGCTAGAGGAAGCAGCGTTTACATAAGCAGGATTACCCAAAGAGGAGCCGCCGCCTTGGATGCCGGTTAATCGAGAACCGTCGCCCATAAAATAAGAAGCAGACATTCCTAAAGACGATGTGATTCCCAAGTTTCCATAAACCGAGCCCGTGAATTGGTGTGTATCATCGTTGGTGTCACCAAACTTTGTAGAGCCGCTCTCGTAAATAACGCTCGAAGAAACAGTAGTAGTGTGAAAAATGCTTGCTTCTAGAGTACCGGTAAGAAAAATATTTCCAGTAACATAAAGAGTTCCGGCGTTCGTATCATAAGTAAGTCGAGGGTCACCGTCAAAATACTTGCCATCGTTGTTAGAAGCGACGAACGTAACCTCTTTGCCGCCTGGGTGGGTAGCAGCAACTGCGGTGGCGCTTCCTGATGCTAATAGGGCGTCTTTTAATCCTTGGAAAGATGCATCACCAACCATTACCGCTGCTACAGTATCGCTAGCGCTTAACCTTTCCCACTTGTTTCCTTCTGTATAGACCATCCAATCGTTTACGGTCCATACAGTAATACCATCAATAGCCGTTCCGCTGTTGTTTCCGGCAGTGTTTATTTGCCAGTAGTCTCCTACAGAAGGCGTTAGACTTGTACTGCTGTCATAACCGCCGGTTTCCAAAAGAGGTTGCAAAGGAGGTGCTAAATCAGCCGCAGAGCCACTATTTGTGCTCGCGTTCCAATAGCCTAAAAACTTTCCTGCTCCAATAAATGATGGCATTATTCTTCCTTAAAAATCCTTATGGTGTGATTGTTGTGTCACCTGGCTCGCTATTGACCCCAGAGCCTGTAAGTTCAAACATGTGCTTGCGATCAATCCTAGTACAAGAAGCAAAAATCTGGAAAGCTCCTATTGCGCTTTCGCGATTAGAGATGAATATTTCTTTTACCTTTGCTTCAAACGTGAACTCAGCTCTTCTGTTGGACGTTGCCGTACCTGACATTGGAATCAAAAAGGCGTGTCCGCCTTGATTGGTAATGCCAATAGAGCCTTGATCGTTTGCAAGTCGAACATCAATATCAGTTTGTCCTATATTGCAGACAGTAAAGCTTTTTGTCACATAAGGAAACTTGATATGGTGAGTGCTGCTATTTAAACCATCTGTATTTCCGCTTGGAGGTAAAACAGAACTTGTTATCCAAGGAACTCCTGCCACTTGATAATTACCTACACTGCCTAGCCCTGGTGTATATTGTTGAAAAGTTGCCATTATTTAACTCCTGATTTTTTCTGTTCTTTCATAAGTATTCTCTTTCTTTGATTTTTCTTTCTTCTTCTTTTCTTTGAAGGTTTTTCGTAAAACCTGCGATTTTTAACTTCGTCAAGGATTCCTGATTTTTTAAATTTCTTGATAAATCGCTTAATTAATCTGTTCTGGTCTCCTTTGCATTGACGAAGAGTCACTTCTAAATTTTTTGGTTTTGCCATTGTTTTCCCTTAGATGAGGTCCTTCCAATTATGGCGTGAGACATTTAAAATGCCTGAAATGTCAACTCCGCTGTCGCCTGGAGCTGTCCCGGCAAGCGGAGAAGGACCGCTTTGTTTGGACTCTTGCATAGGCTTAACGCCTTCAAATACATTGACTTTCTTACCCAAACCAGAACTTTCATTGAGTCTTTTTATTTTTGCTTGTCGTTGAGCTTCCATCTTCTCTGCTTTTTCGCGAAGAAGGGCTTCTTGGTCAACTTGTTGGGTTTTTTGTTCCATGACAACTTGACCTGCTCCAAGACCTGTGACGACTTCGGCAATAATACCAGACAATACACCATCTTCAAAGAGAACTTCTTTGATGCATTCTTTGACTAGTGGTTTTAAGGCTCTTTTTAGTTCTGCTTTTTTCATTTCGTTTCCTTTAAAATATCATTCAAAGCAAAGTTGATTTTATCAACTTGGGTAAGTTCCTTTATGAAAGAAGGGTTTTTGTTTTCATTCAGACCGGAAGTGCGGTTCATAAACTCTCCGATTGAAGGATCTGCTACCATATCAAAACAGATAAGTTGAAAATCGTCTTCTACAGTTAGGGCACCCATAGATTCTTTAACAGAACCCATGCCTCGGGAAGACACACCCAGCTTGATGTCGCAGCTTAAAAGATCTTTGAGTATTTTACCAGATGGAGTGTCTAAAACTTCGATCTTGCCCATTACACTATCACCGTCCCACCACATCTTTGTAATAAGGTGAGAAACATTTTTAAGATTAATAACAGAATCGTCTGGATGGTCAAGCTCTCCAAGGGCTCGCCTTTCGCGAACAAGTTGCTGGTAATGTTCTATCTCTCGTTCCAAGACGTTTTTAGGATAAACTCTACCGTTTCCGTTTTTTGTGCCTGCTTTTTGGCAAATACCAACAAGAAACACTGCTCCGTTATCACGACGGATTCTTTCGCTTTCGGTCAATACATCCATGACACAGTTCCCGTCAGAACAAAGTTCATAAAATTCTCTAATAAGTTGTTTAGTCATATTTTATTTCCTAAAAAGAAGCAGGGCTCACCCCTGCTTGATATTGCTTCCACTGCAACAGCGTCGAACTTGGGGTGTGTTTTGTCTTCGCATTTTATTAGACTCCTAAATATAAAATACCACAATAAATAGTATCTTTAAGCACTTAAAGCATCATTCATTTTTATTTAAAGTGATAGAAACTCCGTCGTCATTCACAAGGCGGTTTAAAATATACGATGTTCCCGACGATAGGCACCCTAAAAGAAAAATATTAGCAACTGCAAGTTCATACTGCCACAAAGAACAAAAAGGACTTAAAAAAGCAAGAAAAACCCCTACCCAAAAGCCCATGCACATCGCGCAGTGAAATAATTTTCCGAAACCTCCGAGCCAATCTTTGGAAGGTCGGATTTTATTGAATATTGAGCCGTAGAGAATGATTTGCGTCATTCCATAGGCGCATAGAATAAAATAAACTAAATCCATTTAATTACATGTTATACTGACCAGGCATTCCGTAGGGATTAACTCCTGGGATGATACTGCCCTTTCTTGGTTCTTGGGGAACCTCGCCCAGTGCAGTAGAATCCTCCGGCGTAGGTTCTGTCAGATAATCTTCTTCTTGTTGTGTCATGTCGTATTCGTAGTCGAATATTTCTCTCTCTCCTATCATAAACTTGGAAATAGAGTACAACGTTGCATCAATAGAGTTCACCTCTTCAGACTCGGCTATAATGGCTTCCATAGACATAAAAATATTCCCACCTCTAATACTGTCATATTTAATGACGCCATCTCGCCTTAAATAATTAAATAACTTATCTTGTGTAGGGTAGACGTGCTTAGAGTATTCGCTCTTGGGAAAGGTGACCACCTTTTTGCCCTCGGGAATGATAACAATATCAATATCTTTATGATCAAAAATCATAATATTTCCATCAAGAGATTTTTTGACATCTAAAGCAACCTCGACAAGCTTTTTTTGTTTTAAAGTAATGTTGATTTGTTTAGTCATTTGTCTCTAGCTCACTTAGTAAGTTCTGTATTTTAAGAATACTTTTTAAAACGTCTTGAGTGACGGGTTTACTCTTAAAAGATTCAACAATCTCGGTGACTTTAAAAACTTTTTCTTTAATCTGTTCGTTTTCTCTTACAATTTCAGTGTCAAGTGTTTTTTTAAGTTTTGTTTTGATACGTCCAACTTCTTCATTTAGGAAAACTTTTAATCCCAGTCCGTTATCTGAAAAAGACGTAATATATTTATTAAGGAGTATCTTTTGTTCTTGAAGAAGTCCATCGCCATATTGTTGGTTATATTTCTTCAAGAAAACATTAAAGGTTAGCTTATCGGTAGGGATTTTCTTTTCTTCCTCAAGTTGTTTAAGCTCTTCTACGAGTTTATTTTCCAAGATAACTTTCTTTTTAGGAGCTACATCTAGGTTTAAAAAGTTATAGATAGTAGCTAAGTTCTTGTAATTAGGAACAAAATTATTAAAAAGATCTTTTGTCACAGTCTTATTGATTTCGTTGATAAGCGCAGTTTGAGATTGAAAAATCTTATCTTTATCAAGCTTAGAATGTTGAAATCTTGCTTCTTTTATTACTTTTTCTTTAGTATTTTTATCCATCTCTCTAGTTTCGAGAATAGAGTTGTAGATTTGAAGCTCTTTATAAAGCTCTGTCTCTTTATTAAAGAATTTTTTTAATGTATTAATGATGATATTTTTCTTTTCTAAATTTTCATTTATAATACTTTTTACCACTTCCCTGGTTAAACTTTCAAATACAAAAGCAGTATTTCTTTTTTTATTATGTTTAAACTTCATCTTTTTTCTTACTCTCCAATCCAGCTATTAGATTATCAATGCTTTGCTTTGTTTGGAACAAAAGTTCTTCTTCCTTCTTATAAGTAGTAGCAAGTTCTTCTGCGACTATACCTTTACCTAAACTTTTCATTGGTCCCATACCGGGAGTCGCCTGTGCGTTCCATTGACGCTTGCGAGGACCAGTGGATTTGCGACCGTCAGTATCTACGGGTTCATACCACTTAAGCTTAGATTTAGAGGTTGTGGTTTTTGGACGATTCATAAAATCTTGCTTTGTTATTTTATAATTTTCATCATCTCTTTTTGCTGGGGCGGTAATAAGACCTCCGGTGGGGGAGTCTTCTCCTGTTGAGCCGGCGGGGTCGTCGAGTCCGGGCAAGTCTGCATCAGTGGGGTCTTCTTCTAGATCTATATCTGCTAGAGGATCGTCAGACTCATCATCTCCAAAAAGATCGCCACCTGCGCCGGTGTCGAAAGCACCGCCGCCGCCTAAAGAATCTTCAGATGTTGTTTCAAGAGAGGTTTCGTATGCCTTATCATAAAACTTCTCTCTCTGAATTTGATTAATCTCTTCATGAGAAAGATTAAATAACTTCTCAAAAATCCAGCGCTTACTAAAGAATCCTTCAGTTGCGGCAGATGCAACTTCAAATTTTGTTCTCCAATGTTCAAGTTCTTGCAATTCTGCAATCTTCGACGGATTATTCAAAGTTAAATTAAACGAAATTAAGTCAGGTCCTCGGAAGCCCAATGTGAAGAGGTGAATAATCCCGATTTTTTCCAATTCTGTAATGATTGAGCGCTGTAGTCTCTGGATTGTTCGGGCAAATCGAATATCTTTCTGAGATAACGTTGTCTTGTCTTCGGTATCCTCGGTAGCGGACAAGTAAGAGGCAGGGATTTTGATCGCACTGAACAACTTATCTCGCAAATACTTAACGTCATCAATGTCTCCTGTATAAGTTCCACCTGGAAGGTTTTCAATGCGAGTGTTAGTTGCTCCTCTTACGGGAACCCAATAATCTTCTTCAACCGACATAGGGTTGTAGCGAAGATCAACTCGACCAGTATCGGTATCTACAACTTGATTTCGCTTCATCTGAGTCATGACTTTCTGCATGTATTGTTCGACATCTTCGGGAGAAATATTACCAGTATCAATATAGAAAACTCTTCTTTCTGGTGCTCGGACAATACGATAAGCCATCATAGCATCTTCAAGGAGCGTCAGTTGCCGCCAAATACGACGGGCAGGGTCGAGGACAGAAGTCCCATAGGGAGCGTGCTTGTCGTTGCCTAAAATACGAAAATGAGCCATTTGCCAGTTTTCAAAAGTTAAGCCGCCCGAGTTCCATTGGAACTGGACGTAGTTTGGATTTGTTGGGTCTTCGCCTTCTAGGCGCTCAATCTCTTTTGCTGGCAATCCAATAACATTCTTAACGCCTGTCTCATCGTCTAAGTCTAAATAAAGAAAGTAATCTCCATACTTACACATTGTTCGACACCAACCAAAAAGATTAAAATCGATATTTAGGACATTATGGTAAAGGTTGTCAAGAGTAAAGCGTATTTCTTCATTAGGGCATTTAATCGTCAACAAAGGGCTAAACTCATTAGAGGTAGTCATCTCATCAGCATAAATATCAAGGGCAGAGTGAAGTTCTGGTGAGTATTCCATTTGATCAAAGTCAATATACCTCTCCATACGACTTTGATTATTGAAGAACCCTGCTCCAAGATTACGATAAGGATCGTAAGCGCTTTTTTTAAATTCTAACCCTCCGGCTGACTGAAAATTAAACTTATCTAACTGGCGGCGTCTCAGCTTACGAGGGTTTTGCCTTCTATAGTCGGTAATAGGTCCAGAAAAAAGCCGCGTAAGTTGACGGAACAGTTTACTTTGAGGATTTTTGGTATTTTTTTTATTACTTGCCATTTATTAACCTTTTAAAAGCCAGTTGTAGTCTTTGTATTGCTTCTCTATTTTCTTCATCTTGTTTGATTTGTAACCCTGCATTCCAGGTATTGTTGTGTTCATTTCTTTTTTTGTTGTTGTCATTGCGCCTAAGAAAGCCTTTTTATATTCAAGCTCTCTCTTGTTTGTTTCAAAAGCTGTATCTCTCACCCAGCAGCTTATCGCGCAAGCCATAACCAAGTCGTCGTTATACTTTCTCATAGCTTGTGGACGACCATTGTGCCAAATGAATGTTTTCATCTCCTCAAGTAATCTTGTCGAATATATCGTAAGTAGTTTATTTCTAATGAATTCTTCCATTTTTGCGATTATTAGAGGACGAGTCTTGCTAGAGGTTGTGAAACCTGCGACTGCGCTGTTAGAATACTCAGCAGTCACTTGATCGACATACTCATGAGTGGATTTGTAAGAATGATATACGTTGGGATAATCGCGCTCAATTAGTTTGTTTAATACTGTGTGTCCAGCAGCCATGTTCTCAACAACAATCATGCAGTCGCCATATTCCTTTCCCGCATCATAAAGTATACCAGAAAAAATATCAGGTGTTAACTTTCCTTGATATTCTCCTACCACCTCGTTTGTCTCTATTTTAACAACATGAAATGTAGAATAATCCTTTCCATCGCCTCTGGCTACATCAGCTGAAATAAGATAAGTGGAATCCTTTTGATATTCTTCCCAAATCCAAAAGTTTCTATCAAAAGCCGTTTTATATTTGGGTTCTCTTGCACTATCCGCGATATAAATTAGATCATCAGGATGAAAAACGGTTTCTCCTGACATATTGAAATTGCACTCTAATTCTTGAGCGATTTGTCTACGAGACATATTTCTAGTTTCTTTCTCAAACCACTCTTGATTGCGCTCTGGGTGTACATCCCACATTAACTTTGTGGGATAAAAATCATTCTTTTCTGCTGTAGAGTCTACATAGGTCTGATGAAACCAGTTGCCGCAGCCATTTGGGGTAGAGAGGGCGATGCACCGTCCTCCAGTCGATAGAGTAGAGTATAGACCCGTCCAAAGGTCATCTAATCCGTCTACGTGTGCAGCCTCATCAACAACTAAAAGAGACAAAGCTTCGGAACGACCTGCATCAGAAGAAGTTGAAGAAGCTTTAATCTGAGAGCCATTCGAAAGCTCGAAAGAAGTTCTATTATCAATATGAATATTGGCGATCTTCATCCAGGAAGGAAGATACTTGATAATAGATTTTACTTTTTTTACAAGGTTTGCGGCTGTTCCAAACTTTGTAGCGATAACAAGAATATTTTTATCTCGGTGGAACATCATCATCCAAGCAATATATGCTGCGGTAATAGTTGAAATACCGAGCTGTCTTGCTTTTAAGATAACATTAAATCTATGATCGTTAAAATCATCAAGTAATTGCTCCTGAAAGGGATACAACTTAAAAGGAATTAATCCTCGCATCGGGTGAGCGATTTTGGCGTAGTTGTTTATAAAATAAGATGGATCTTTTCCCGCTTTAACAATCTCAGATAATATTTGTTTTTTGGTTAGCTCATATGACATTATTTTTTAGATAAGTTGTCTACTAAGCCTTCCATGCACCTTCTGCGAGGAAATTTTGGAAGTTGCGGTGAGTATTCTTCACTGTCGTGTCCCCCTCCACAGCATCAACGCTGGAAAGATTGCCTACTTCGTAAGTTTTCGTAGCGACAACAAATACTCTAACGCGGGAAGTCTGTTGTACCAAGGCATCTACATCTCCAAGAGATTTTAAATTAAGGGCTTTCTTAGTAATCTTTTTAAATTCTTTTTTCAGATAAGAGACAATATCTCCCATTTTTCTTTCAAGATCGTTTTCAAAGCCTTTATCATGAACATCTTTTAAAAACACATCAGATTGATAGGAGATCATAAGCTTTTTGCCAACCATTTTTACTTTGAATCCGTCAACAATGCGGCTATCAATATTTGGATTTCCTACATCCCTAGAAAGTCCAATGACGATAGGTTCGCCTTTATCGTCTAAAGCACCATCATAAGCATTGGCAGCGCACTGCCCAATCGCTCTAATCACTTCTAAATCTTCTTTACTAGACATTATCTTTATCTCCTGTGTTTGGTCGCCATCCTGTTTTCCAGCGTTCCTCTCTATCTTCTACATAAGTTAAATAACATTTAAAACAACACTCGAATTTTGTCATATAGACATCATCTTTTTTTTCTAGCGAATAACTTTCGCAAACAGGACAGTTTCTTTTTTGTTCTCTATTAAGTAGTTTTTTATTAATCAAAAACCCATTAGTTTCAACCTTTTCTGAGGCATCTTGTTTTTGGTTTCTCTTTTCTTGGATTTTCTTTACTTGCTCAATGTATTCTTTTTCTTTTTCGGGTGTCCAGCCAGACTTGGGGTTTTGAATAGCTTGTTCGCCGTATTTCTCGGCAATCGCTTTTTCTAACTTGACAACATAGTTTGGGTCTTTATCTTTCATTCTCCAATTTTTACCGCAGCGTAGTATACCCCTATAGAGAGAAGACACCCTGCGAGGATTCCTCCTACAAACCACCAATGATTATACTCGTTGGGGCTTTTTTTAACCAACTCTTGTAAGCGGGTTATTTCTTCGTTTTTAATCTTTAATAAAGATGTGTGTTTGTCTTGCAAAGAATCATGTTTTGTCTGGAGTAATCCGAGCTTTAAAGTAAACTCTGATGTAATGAGCTTCTTTTGTAAATCCAGCTGTAGTTGGTATTTCTTTTCCGCAAACTCCTTGTCCAATTTAAGTTTAAGTGATGCTCGCAAGTCAAACAATAGCCCTCCAAAAGGGGTTTTTTCGCCTTTTCCAATCACCATTACTCTTCCATTGGCAGAAAGAGAATCGTCGGGGTCAGCTTGTCCAGCCATAACAACAGACGGGATGAAAGCCACAAGACAACTTAAAAATACTGCTAATAATTTACTCAACATAATCTACTCCGAACATCTCTGCAAGTTCTTTAGCTAACTCATCGGGAGTTCCTTTATATTTCTTTACCATCTCGTCCATTTTTTCTTTCTTTTCTTTGGAAAGATTATCTAAATCTATCTCATGTTCTTTATTGAGCTTCTTCATTGTTTCAACATATTTGGCATAAAGTTCGTCTCGTTTCTTAAGCTCGGCTGCATGGTTTTCTTCTATGGCTTTGATTTGTTTTTCATAGCTTTCTTTGTTTATTTCGAGCATTTTGATTAGTTTTTTATTATGAGAAAACCCCATAAGACCAACAACACTGCCAATGAGAAACAAAACAAAAAGCACCGGAACATACCAGTGCTTTTTTATCCATATCCAAGCTTTCTTTAAAGTAAGCATAATATCAGGCTCCGTGTTTCCACCGAGCAGCAAGATCGACAAGAGCTTCAGAGCCAATATACATCACCGTTACGGCAACCCAGTCCGCAGAATCAATATGATTGTAGGCAGACAATACAGTCGCTGTAATCCACGCAAGAAACTTGCGGCTAATAACTTTTTCAGTCATTCTATCTAAAAGTGCTTTAATTTTTTCCATCTTCTTTCTCCTTAAGATTAACTTTCATTTACTTTAGCATAACCATCTTCTTTGTTAATGATTATTTGTTTATCCACAATGTCTTTTAAGACCTCTAGGTGGGAAATAAGGAAAATTGTTTTAAACTCACTCTTAATTATATCCAAAATACGAATAAAACCTTCCATATTTTCCTCATCTAGGGCTGTCCCTGGTTCGTCAAGAATAAAAATATCTCCTTTTGGGAGTGTTGAAACATTCAACAACGCTAGGCGTATAGCCATCGCAGCAATTGTCTTTTCAGCGCCAGAGCCCATCTCAATAGGGCGAGCATCATACTTGGGATGTTTAATCAAAATATCGAGTTTTGTATCTTCGTTCTCGAACATAACCTCAAAATCTACCACATTAGACAAAATCTTTTGTATCTCCTGATTAATAACAGGAAGGCTACGATTAATAAGATTGGACGGAATGCCGTTAGAGTGAACCGCTTTCATGTATAAATCATAGACAGAATAACTGGTGTTTAGATTCTCGCATTCTTTCTGTTCAATTTCAATTTGTTTGTATTGTTGTTCTAGAAAGCCATTAGATTTATAAAGCTCTAACAACCCTTCGTTGCAGCGCTCGCAAGCTGCTTCGTTAGTGGTGATGATTTTTTCAATTCGCTTTTTTTCCTGCGTGAGAGTTTCTAAGTTCTCAATAGCTTCTTTATGCTCTTCATACTCTTCTCTTTTTTCAATTAAGTCGTTGATTTCATTGTTGAGTTTTAAACTTGCAGTTTTGTTTTTCTGAATTTCCAGTTTAATATCTTTTATTTCTTTTTCGTATTGATTCTTCTTTACTTTCGCATTATTATACTTCTCAATATACTCGTTATTTTGTTCATATTCTAAATCATCCAAATGAGCAGTTTTTTGGCGTTTTAAGAGAGTTAAGTCATTTAAGGCGACCTTGGTATTCTCTATTACTTCCGATGCCTTGTAGGCGTCTTTAATGAACTTACATGACGAATATTCAGAGCCACAGGGAACTTCATTCAAAAGAGATACCTTTTTCACTTGATTTTGATACTTTAAGGATGTTACCTCAATATCTTTTTCAAGAGTTTCAAGTTCGCTGATTAAAGCATCGGCTTTTTCTTTTTTCTCTGTGGCGTCATCAATGTTGAATATATTCTGAAACTTTTCAAACTTGTGGATAAACTCCACCTTACTCTCAATCTCTTCTAAAGATTGCTTTTCTTTTTTGGAAATAGTTTCAAGTTGTGTGCTTTTGTCTTTTATTTGTTTTAAAACATTTTTAATCTGAATGACTTCCGTAGGAATGGAGTTGATTTTTTCCTGCAAGGCTGATAGAGAGTCTCTAAATTCTACTACTTGCCTCTTTAGCTCATCACACTCTCTGCGTCTTACATCAATCTTTGCTTCATTAATAGCCAGTTCTTTTCTTTTCTCTTTTAGTTCAGTTCCAAATTCTCTTCCTTTCATTTTCTTGATGGCAACGCGCAAATCAGCGGCGTCATCCTTTGCTTTCTTAAACTTCTTCTCAAAGACTTCAAGGTCAAGAAACTTTGCAAGAATCTCTTTTCTTTTCGTTGAACCCTCGTTGATATAAGCAAGAGAATCTACCTGGGATCCCATCGAGGTAAGAAGAAAATCATCTATTGAGCCAAACACAGAGCGAATGTTTTTATCGGTTTGTGCTCGGGTGTCTCCATTAAGAGGCGTTTCTTCTCCTGTTAGGTTATCTATTTTGGTAAACTCTACATTTGTGCGTGCTTCGGTAGAGACATTTCCTTTAAGTTTCTTTTCATATTTCTCGCTGGAACGTTCAATTCTATAAGTGTTCGTTCCAATGTCTATTTCAATCGTTCCAGCACCATTATCTTTGTTTTGATTAATGACATTCAGATTCTTTCTTTCATTCTTGGAAGTCGTGTTGAACATTGTGTATAATAAAGAATCAATAATAGAAGACTTGCCAGAGAAATTCTTACCGAAAATACCTACAATTCCTTCTAACTTCTCAAAATCAATAGAATTTTGTTCACCATAATTGAACAGATTATCCCATCCAAAGTTTTTTACTGACCAGTGGATATTGCGGCTTACCTCTTCTTCTTCGGTCACAAGTTTATTATACTTCTGGTTAAGGTCGAAGATTTGATTTAGCATGTCTTCTTCAAGTTCGTAATCTATCAAATGATCAGTTATGAGATCTTGTTGAACTTCTAAGCTTCTTAGGTCATCTTTAAAAACCGAATTGATAATCTCATTCTTATCTTTTCTCCCGAAGACATTAGAATAATAATTTACTGTTTCTGGCTTATATTTGGTCTTCGCAACGTCAATGGTACGTTTAATGACATCTATCGGAAGATTAACACTAGAAACCAAACGAAGGCGACAACCTTCTTTAATTTGTGCCTTTGTGGGAATCTTTCCCTTTTTGGTTAGATTGATAGTTACAAAAGGCTTGGGGTTTTCAAGGGCGTGATGCTTTACTTTAAAAGTATCAGCATCTTTAATATCCCAAAGAAGAAATCCTTTTTCTTCTGATTCTCCAAAGTTTTGTTGGACAAGAGAGCCAGCATAGCGAATACGACCTTCTTTATCTAACTCTTGATTAGGCTTGTGAATGTCGCCAAGAAGGGCATAATCGTATTCTGTAAGGCGGTCTAAGCTAATGTCGCCGTGGGTCATTGTCCAGCCAGTAGAAGTTTGAACACCAGCAACAGAGCCGTGGAAAAGAGCTATGTGTACTTTATCCATATCTGTTGGAAGTGTCCAGTTTTCTTCGTCTACAATAGACAGGACATGAAAACAAATACCACCGCCAACATCTACTTCCGCAGAATACTTGTGAAAGTGAATGTTAGGGTGGTCGAGTGCCGCAACAAGGGGGGAAACGGCATCAATCTTGGAAAGGTTACGAAGATTAAGATCGTGGTTACCCAAGATAATATGATACGGAGCAATATCAGCCAACTTCTCAAACATCCTCGCAGCCATGTCAAAATAAGACGGGCTAAGATTTAGTTTGGTGTGGGCTGTATCGCCGGTATTGACAATGATGTCTGGTTTTAACTCTTTAAGTTTAGTATAGAGTTGTTCAAACACTTGTTCATACTCGTAATGATAACGATAATTACGAATATGAATATCACTAATATGAGCAATTTTCATGCGTATACTATAAACACTATTTGCAGTTAATCAAGGGTTTATTTTTTATTGGGCTTTTTCTGATTTGATTTTTTACGAGCTTTTTCTTTTCTTATGTCTTCTGACCTACCTGGCCATTTAAGATCATCAGGTCAAGATATAGGCTCGTCCCAGCCATCTTCTTTAAGTCGAAGGGTCTTTAAGTCTTTTGCATCGATGTCGCCGTCCTTGTCGGTGTCCATCTCTTTGCTTTGTTTGGGAGAAAGCTTCTCTTCTTTCTTCACGGGTCCCGAATATCCCGCGACTGCGCCTGTAGGAGTTCCGCCCATGGCAGAAGTTTCATCTAGTTCTTCTTCTTCGAACACCGGCTCAGCGATTACGCCGCTTTGCCATCCGCCTTGTTTATCCTTGGTTCCAGAGGCATTAGTTTTTTTACCTTCCAAGATTTTGACAACTTCTTCTTTAATAATTTCTTTAAGTCTCTGTTTTGTGATTTTCATTTAACAATCTACCTTTCCAAACTTGGGTCCTTTTTGTTTAGAACGCAAAGCAAAATTTATTTGTCTAAGTTTTTTAGATTGGGCTTTGGTTCGTTTTTCTTTTTTCTTTAAATCATCTCGCATCTTACAAAGCTCTTCTTTTGATTTATCTGCGTATTCTCCGGTTTGGTCGATCTCAGGATCTCCTTTCCAGGCTTCCTTTAGGGCTAGTTCAACTTCTTCTTTAATAATTTCTTTAAGTCGGGATGATGTAATTTTCATAAAAATGCCTCTTTTATCTGAAATAAATAGTTGTTTTATAAGGAAAACAACCTTTCAGCAAGTAAATAGAATTTATCTTCTACAAGAGAAGAGTTTTGTTTTCTTTCGACAAAGACACTAGGAGGCATCTCGCCTACATCATTATACTCTGCTAAATCGACTTTGTAAACCTCTATTCCATATTTAAGAAGCAATTCAATAATTTTGGTCTCTTTCTTATAAGCGTCAGGGTCAAGTGCCATGTAGACTGTTGTATCGTTTCTTACAATCTCTTGAAACAACCTGGATGATTCGCGAAGGGTCGAGCCTAAAAGAGGAACTGCGTTAGGTCCTGCTACGATTGCGTCAAATGCTCCCTCGACTATTGTTAAATCGTCCTCAAAGTCCAAGAAAAGGTGGTTAAAAACGATGTTACGGGATGCCTTGGGGTTTAGGTATCTCTTCCAGTGCCCATCGTAGGAACGGGCAATAAAGTAGTTGCTATGTCCATTTAAAGAAAAGGATGGTATGATGATGCGGCGGGCAAATTCGCCTTCTTCACAGTAACCAATCTTCCATCTTATAATGTCATCTTTTTTTATTCCTCTGTCCCGCAAATAACGCAAGGCTTGTCCTGCTGAACGAGGGACATTCTTGTTAGCTAGCGACTTAAATTCTTGTGGAAGTTCAACTCTTTGTTCTGGTTCTGGCTCCTCAACGGCAAACATTTTCTCTTCAAAAGAAGCAAGTTCGACTTTGTTTACAAGTTCTGACCATTTCTTTTTGTGATAGACATCACCAAAGCGACGTACAATCTTGGTTAAGTTTCGTCCTGACCAATCACAAACCCAACACTTCCAGCAATCTTTCTCTATATTGATAGAGAGCTTGCGCTTGTGGTGTTCGCATTTAGGACAGTGAAACAGCATTTCGGAACCGGAGCCATAACAGTCTCCGAAAATATCCCTTATGATTGCTGTTTTTCTTCCTGTTGACATTGAATAAGTCCTGCTTTAGCAATAACCCAACTGTCTGCCTTATCGTAACAATGAGGCTTCACGTTGTTTTGCTTTGTGTATTCTATTTCGATTTCAGGGACATTATCTAAAATATGTTGAATAACAACTTGCTTTGCTTTCGTTCCTCGGGGAACTTTAATCCCGCACAATTTACGGGCGGAGGTTGCGGCTAGGTATTGTGGTTCAATCTGCAATATTCGATATACCAACCATGACACCACCCCATTAAAACTAGCGAGAGTTGACAAAGTTTTAGCCGACGAGAATCCAGATCTGAAAGACTGGAGAGATTGCTCGATATATACTCTCTCGATTCTCCAAGGTTTGCTACAAAGCTTATTAATATTTTTTTCAACATGCTCTACCTTCTCGAAAAAGTTCTTATATTTTCTTGTATCCCATGCATCATTATAAACAAGGGTTCCATCTTTTTCAAGTATTGTTATTCCTGTGATGCTGGTTGAAATGTCTAAGGCTAAAATCAAATGTCTATCTTAAGTTTGAATGTATAGTCGTTTTCTTCAGTTTTCTTAACAGGGTTTGCCAATTTAGCAATTGCCAGAAGATTTCTGTCTTCGTCATATATCCCTATTTCAGAAATGTAAGTTTGTCGAGCAAAGCTCGCGCTATAATTATTATAAGAGCTACTAACAATATTTTTAACCTTTACTTTGTCATATTCCATATATTTAGATGAGCCAGTGATAATGTTGGTATTATACGAACTGCTCACCACAAAGGTAGGATTAGAAGAGTTGTTCAGTTGATGCTTTTTAGCATGTGCAAACATAGTGAGACTCGGGATTGTTTGAGATCCTTCAAAGTCTAAAGTATAACTGGATTCTCTAAGATAGTCATTCCCAGCCGAACCCGAGGCTCCATAATAAACCCAAGCAGCATTATAATCAGTCGCGCTATTCCTATATTTGTCTTGATGTCCAGATATAGCCCACGAGCCGGTCAATAGAATAATTCCTTGATTATAGAGGACAACTCCTGCCACTTTTCCGTCATTTTCGGAAACCGACCCAGAATATTGAATTAACTCTCCATTCTTATAATAGTCAATAAGTTGTCCTGCCAAAGAACCTGTGGTGTAAAATTTGAGATCTACAGAGCCTTGCTTGATCGATGACCCGTAGAAAATGGACGGAATACTTATCATCGTCATCATTTGAGTGTCTTTATCCCCAAAAGAAGCGGAGTATGCATAACGCGGGCTTAATCTTCGGTTGTCATTAAGGATGTTTCTCAAAGCCATCACATGCGGACGATAAGTTGCATCCGTTGTAGGTATAGGAAGCTTGCCTGTATACTCTAAATAAAATTTTCTATCTATAGTGGCAGATAGAGGATAACTACCAGATATAACATCGCCATAATCAAAACCCATGAAAGAGTCTTTAGATATGGTTTTAAAAGCTGTAAGAGTGCCTTGCTTGGTTACAAAAGGATAGATAAATTGATTCGCAGGGCGATCAACATTATACTCATATAAGCTAAGATTACCTACTGGTACGTTAGTTACCGGGTCGGACCATGTGCCTGATTGAGGGGCTTCATGGTTGTAATAATAAGAACCCGAATAAATTAAAAAATTTGCTTTTGGATAGGTCTTTATATTTGTTACAAATACATCATTTCGACCAAACTTGTATAAAGACATAACATATCGCCTAATAATCCAGTCTAACTCTTAAGGTAAGCTCTGTTTCAGGAGTTTTCTTCAAAGGCTCTGAAAGCTTAGCAACCGCAAGAAGTGCATTGTCGGAGGAATACAACCCTACCGTTGTAGCGTAAGAGACAGGACTATCAGTGGAGGTGTTTTTAACTCTTATTTTACTTTCCGCCAGGTAAGTGGGGTTGGTGCTGTAATTAAAATCATTGTGGTTCGCACGGCAGAAGTAAATCGTAGAATTTAACTCTGTAGTATTGTTGAAGGATACATTATAAATACGATTTCTAATAGCGTTGGACATAGCATTGATTGATGTTCCCGTCACTGAATAAAATCCGCCGCCTTGAGTGTTCGTGTCACCTGCCAAAGGAGAGCCGTATGTATTAGAGCCTAGATAAGAAGAGGAGCACAAGACGGGATCTAAAATTCCTCCGATTTGATTTCCATTAAAAACAGAGCCGGATACAACCGCTATACCAGCTTGGTAATAGAGAAGTCCAACCGCAACTCTACCGTCGTCGTTAAAAGCATCGTTAACCGTCGCACTTCCCGTCCAGAGTGGACCAAGAGTTGTGGTCAAATCAGTTACTCCTTGTATAGCAGCGCCTGTAGCATAAAGAATGCCGTATTCTCCTGCGGGGGAGTTGACTTTATAACCCGAGGTTCCACTATAGTCTGTAATTAAGATTCTACTTTGCATTGTATATTGGCTGGCGGGGTTTTCTTGAAAAGGAGCCCCCACACCTAATTCAAGGTTAAAAGATCCTTTTTTAATTTCATCTTTAGCGAGGAGGCGTGAAAAGTTCAAAAAGAAACATTCATCAATTTTTGTTCCGCCGTCTGAAATATTTCCATCTTCATCGAATCTTAAAATATTATTGTCGGTATTATAGCCAGCCAAAACTTGAGCAAGTTCGGTATAGATATTAATTTTTTTACTGTTTTGAGTGTTATCGGCGTCATTTTCAGCAGAAGAGGTAGAATACCCAAGCGTAATGTCGATAATATGATTTGCTGATGAGCTTAGGTAAGGATAATCATACACCGATTCAAACATACCGTGGGAATAGGTTTTAATATTAGCTTCTGAGCCCAGCGCCACTGCGCCAGCAGCATTGTACGTGCCTGAAATGATACTTCCAGTAATAGGAATAGCTTCGTGCAGAAGCGTTCTAGTAGTGGTAATATCGTTGTTTGTAAGTGTTTTAAATACGGTAGCCATTCATTTTTCCTCTAACTTGCGGTATATTTAACATATCTAACAGGGATGTCAACCGTATATCCGGTTGTAGCTCCCATAACTCTAATGGTGCTATCAAGCACTAAGCACGATATATCGGTTGAATTAACGTTAATCGTAGTGCTAGTGCCTAATTGATCGAACAAGTAAGTGCTCGTTGCCAAATCTAATGACGAAGCAATTTCAAACTTAAACTGCGTACCTTGTGGTCCGCGAATAGAATTGGTATTAGCGGGGACTCCGCCGGGAGGTGGGTCAGCTTTACCTGTCCAACTATCACTCACATAGTCAGCGTTGTTAGCTAAGGAGAAGTAATAGCTTGCGATTTGATCATCATCGACAAAAGACTGTTGAGCAATTTGAATATTCGCCGTCCCTGCTTTGGCAGGTTTTCCAAAGCGATTGTCCATTTCTAAGATATATTGAGTTTCAACCAAGTCAGAATCCAGGGCGACTGATTGGGGTATTTCAATTGTATCTAGCCCTTGTTCGAGAAGAATATGTGAGTCGGAATCTAATGTCTGTCCGAATAAAATTCCTTTTGGAAACGAATCTCCATTAGTTGACTTGAACTTATCTTCTGTTGTTGAGTCCACGAGAATCAAAAAAGTGTTAGCATCGAACATTTGACTACTGTCATTAAGACGATTTAATTTAATAACCGGGAGATAAAGAAGATTATTCTTTGTCATTGACATTAATTTAGACTTCATAGAAGAGACGTTATTAGTAAAAGCTTCTAAAACAGGAGTTTGTAGAATTTGTAAGTCATAATAGGCAGACCCACTTGCATTGTTTTTATCATAAAGTTTATAATTTATTTCATCATCTCCAAGCGCATATTTTACAATTTTAAAACTGCCATCGCCTCTAGCTAGACGCATACGACCTTCGTCTGTCAAAACTGCGTCAAGGATGATGTCACCTGAATTATCTAAGAAACCCATTGTTGTACTCCTCTATCTCTTGGTGGCATTTGGATACTCATTTATTTCTATAAATAGTGTTTTTTATTGAATTTTCTAACTTTTCTTATTGTATTACTTTTTTATTCTTTTGTTTACAAGAAACATTAATATCTATTTTCCTATTAGTCTTTTTAGATGTTAAGCGAATTTTAAATTTTCTGTTTTCTTGAAAAACTGATTCTTTGGATGTACCGAGCGAAAAATTTGGTATATCAAAGGCACTGTTGTAATCTGCTTCGTTATATTTTTCTGTCATGTCCCACTGTTCAAAAGCAGGCTTGAGGTAAATAAACTTTCGTCCCGCCAAGGAAAAGACATATTTTGTTTTAGAAGTTTTAGCATTTTCAGTAAGCAAGTTGAACGCTCTTATAACCGGGTAAGAAATTCCACTATCTTCTTTAATTTCTACTTCATAGACATCGGTAGGGTTAGAAAACTTACCATGATTATCTACAGTTCTAAAAACAAAATAATTTTTTTCATTGTAATTTAATCTTACCTTAGTAGAGCCATTTGGACCGGAAACAGTTTCGTATAAAGAATCAGAGAAATTCTGATAAATAACAGGCTTGGTTTTAGTTCTAAATACTTGGAATTCTTTAGCTGGTTCGTCAGATGAAAAATTTATAGTATAGAATGAAGAATCTGTGATTATTTTTTGTGCTTGTTCTAAAGATATGTTATCTTCATTTTTTTTCTGTACTGTCGCAATAAGTTTAAATATGGTAGTATCGTTGAAATTTTTAAATCCACCAGGGGTGTTGATGGGCTTGGGCGTATCAATACTTTGTCCAATTGTATCTCTAATATTGATAATGATATCTCGTCTATCTTCCATTAAAGGAACAATCTCTATTTCTGGTGCGAGAGGAGGATCATCTAAAACATATGTTGTCTGATGTTCGACTTGATTGTTTATTGGTTCTCCAGTGATAAGACTGTAAGCATCTCCCGTAGTTCTAAAAACAGGAGGAGGTCCTGCGTTGTAATAAGGGACTTTTATTATTTTTGGAGAAGGAGTTATCTCTACGCTAAGATTAGCGCTCCCTAGCTGAGCTGTATCAGAAGAATAAGCAATTGGACTATCAAGAGGAGAGCCGCCGCCTGCCAAAGGATCATTCCCATAAGAACCGGCGTCACCAATAGAGGGACTTGATAGAGATGATACGGAGCTTTGATTGTAAGAATACATCGAGCCGATAACTAACTTATAGGCATACATTTTATAAACATAAAACTTAGCATATTTTACCTGGGTGTCAAAAAAAGTTAGAATCTTGTCTTCATCGTTAGGAAGATAAAAGCGTTGCAGTAGCTCTTGTGGTTCACCATTTACGTTAGAGGACCATTTTTCCATCTCATATAATACTATCTCTTCGTAAGCCTCTGCGCCGTTTAATATTTCTTCGAAACCTCTGGTGTGCTTTTTTGCAAAGTTATTAAATTTTGTTTTTAAGCCTATTGCCATTAATTGATTAAAAAATTGATTTTCGGGGGCAGGGCTCACATTTTTACCCAAATAAACAAAGTCTTGCTTTTTTTGCAACACGCTGTTAAATTTATTAGAAATAGGGTCTATTTCATTGAAAAAATTTGTTAAATCCCACTCTACCATGTCGGTTACGATAGAGGTATTTGCATTTGCTTGAGCAAGTACTGTAGCCTCTTTGGTTTCTCCTGGGCTGTTTAATAGATATAAAAGTAAATTATCATATTGATTCGACTGCTTCAACATATTAAGAAAATTATTTCTATTATCCGTAGAAAAAGTAACTTCTACATTCATAGGAAACTGTTTAGCAACTCTATTATGCTTAAATGTGGTCTTGTAGGAATCTTCCGCAAAGGCAATTTTATCAAAATCTTGTACAACTTCATCAAGAACTTCTGTTTGAATTGCCTCGCCAAATTTAAAATTAGGATTATAAAAATCACCTACGGTTTTAGACCATGTATCAAAGTATCTATTAATAGAACCTAAAGGCTCCAGCGACATAGGAGCGTTTGGAAGCCCTGCTTCTGCATAAATAGAAATCACGTTATCTGTGGGGAGTAACCCGCCAAACGTAGCGTGATTTATAAATGGACTTAAATATTTAAACTTCGTTTCTTCCCAATTAGCTTGATTAACATCATAATTCCAGTCCGACACATACATATAAGTGTAGAGGTTCGGCAATAAAACTTCAGGAACTTCATCCATCGCAATGGCATCTTCATATTCTTCAAAATAAAAATTATAATTTGTCTTAATATGAACAAAGTTTTGATTAGGAACAAATGAAGATATGTCTTTAGGCGTAGGAAGATCCATAGAAAAATAATGATCTTTGTAAAAAGAACCTTGAGGAAAATTAAAATTAATCCATTGTTCCCACCACTGAACTTGTAAAGTCTGCGAGGCGTTATTTATTAAAAAACTGGTCGTGCCTTGTAATGATTCATTGAGTTTTGGCATAGTATAATCAGAAGTGTTTGGCACATAAACTCGATATTGTTCCGTTTTAGTAGGAAGGCTTGTTCCATTCATGGACCACATCGCTTCGTCTTGAGCAACTGTCACAGGTCTAAAATAAACTTTTTTCCCGGCGAGAGCGCGGCTTCGTATACAAAATTCTTTATTATTTGTTGTTGAAAGAGAATATTGAGGAGTAGAAATTAAGCTTAAGTGACCATCGGGATCGTAAACATATTTATTATTTCTTTCCGCCGGGTTGGGTACTAATTTTCGTTGAGTCCAGAAGATATTTGCATCTTGACGGAAAGGATCGCCGGCTATAACACTGCCAAGTGTGAGGGTTTGAACATTGTTGTCCGTGTTCTGAGCATCAACAAGGTTCGTATTGTCTGCTTCGATATATACTCTTTGAAGAGGGGTTTGTTGAAGTTTTGTTGCCATTTAGCAGTCCTTTTCTGGCTAGTGCCTAGTAAGAGCCCCATTTGGGCTTGAGTTCTGAATCGGGGAAATTTTTAAAAGTTTTTCCTCTCTTATTTAATCCTGGATTTCCTGGAGAAGTGTTATATCCAAGCTTCTTCGATGTAGAGTCGGGTCCTGGTGCAGTAAAACCATCTGGAATGCTTGTGTAGGCATGGTCAGGCTTGTTGCCACCTATTCCGCCTCCATAGAACCCTCCGGTATTGACATAATCCGGCGGTGTTTCTAGCGCATCTATGTGAGATGACATGGTATTAAGGAGCCTTGTCATACTAGCTAAGTTTTGAGCTGCTGTTTTAACAGCCGTGCTGGGTCCGCTTTCGATAATAAAATACTGATCAAAAATAGGAAGAGACAAGGTGTTGTCAGTGGTGATGTCTAAAAGCTCATTAACATAAGGAGTTAGGCGACACACTACTCGCATATTAGAGTTCTTAATCATTGTAAAGTGCTCTGGTGTCATATCTACAAATACATTTTGCATCACATAGTCAGTGCCGCCTGCTTGGGACCATTGAAACCCTGTAAATACTTGGACTTTGACCAAGTTAAAATAATTCATCCAAATACCAAATTGCTTTTCAAGTTTTCGTGCATCGGCAGTGTCCAAGCGTGTAGCACCTTCATCTATATCTGCCATAGTAAGCGTATTTGTTTGGAAATTTAAATTATTTTGTATACTTCCGATGTTAGTGTTGGAATTTAAAATAACCAGTTGTTTAAGCTGATTAGGTAACGGAACAAGATCTTCTAGCGTTACATAAGGTATTTCATTTTTATTTCGACCACCGCCATTAATCCTGTTAGTAAATTTATTTAACTCATTCATTCCACCGTGAGCGTCTACAATAGTTAAACCAAGTAGAGCATCATTGTAATTTGTTTCTTGCAACAAATCTGAGCTTGATTCATCAACAGGAGGTACTCCTGAGCCTAGAGTTTCAAAGTTGCTTTGCTCTTGTATTTCTGTCTGCGATGGTCCTAACGGAGATCCTAAATTGTTAAAAGAAATATTTTGACCCTCTTCTGTAGGAGGGTTAAGGAGTCCAAAAAGCTCGGCTCCTCCTCTGTCCGTAGACACCACTGTACCTCCTTTGAGGGAGATTATTTGCTCTAATTGATATTTTTGTTCCTTGTCGTTTTGGCTTAAAAATTTAAGCTCCTTTTTATCCACTTTAAAACCCGAGTCTAAGTCGTTTAGTCTTCTTTTGATTATTTCGGTGTAAAGAGTATTCAAGCGATCGTACTCAATTTTATTTGAACCGTTGCTTAGTACAGGAATAAATCCTAATTGCGGAGTTTGCACAAGTGATGGTGAAAGAAATGTGTATCTTTGGCTTTCAAGATCGGTCTGGATTTTTTTGTTTTCTAGCTTTGGCAGCATCAAGTTGAGTTCAAGCTGATCGCTGGTGAAATACTTTTCTGTCTCTTGTTTGGTTCTTTCTGTAAAATAATCATACGAAAAAGAAGACAATCCCTGTGGACTTGTGCGATTAACTTTTATGTTTCCCCCAATGCCTGTGTTTTTTAGGAAACCTTCGCTGTCTGTTTTCCACAAGAAGTCATATCCTAAATTTTTATCCATAGTGGTGTCTACAATTCCTCCCATTGCAGAGGAAAAGTACACCTCACGGGTAATACTTTTAACATGCTTCTGTGGCGAGGAAGGAGAAGGAGTTCTAAATCCTTGTGAAGTATTGGCAATGCTTTTTATTTCAAACAACTCAGTAGTAAGAGATAGCAATTCATCTACCAAGTTTAATAAAAACTCCATTCCTTGTGGAGAGCCTGTTTTTGGAGAAGTAATGTTTAATAAATTGATCATAATGAGGGCAGTTTGGCTATTTATTATCCCCCCATTCATGTGGTCTCCAGTTAGAATATTTCTGAGTAGGACAAAATTTGCTAGCATTACGGGAACAACACCTAGCCAATTCGCCGCCTCGGAGCCAAATGCCTTATTAAAAGAATTTGTATAAACATCATAATATTTTGGATTTCTAGACGTATAGACAAGTTGTCGATAAACTTTAAAATCTTGCTGTAGAGCGAGAGTTAAGTTTTGAACTGTCTTTAGTATAGAATCATCAAACGTGTAGCGCAATCCATATTGATAATATCCTGGACCTTGGTTGTTGATATCTGCATCTCTGGCACTAAAATAAACAAATTTCTTATTTGATTTGTCTTTGATAAAATGGTCTATGGAGATGCGCGTTAAAATACTGCTTTTGTTCACGTTACTTTGTTGAGACTCTGCTAGAGAATTAAGAGAGTCCGCCGTAGTTACAACAGTTATAGGAGTGTTCGCGTCTAGGAGTCTTTCATCGTCAATCCCTTTTACTCTTCTTCGTATTAGAGATACATCTTTGAAAAGCTTGGAGTTAAACAAGTTGTCTTTTTGATCAGGCGTCATGTTATCCCATAATTTACCATAAGGCGAATTCGTTCTTAGGAACCACTCTAAATTAATACCAAAACACAGCTTAACATCACCTTTAGGGCTTCGAGTGCTCATGACGGGAGTGTAAAACAAATTTGAATTGTCTAATTTGTCATTAAAAAACTGTTTCTTGGTAAATCCTGATACATTTAGATTTTTTTTGGCGTCAGAAAAATCTACATGTATTTTTTTCGTTAAATTCTGCTGTCTAAAGTCTTGAATAACAGTATTTGTAATATCCCGCGATTCTAAAAGAGCGCCGGTTGTCGCGGCGTAAGGAAATAATGGAGAATTGGGGATCTCATCATTGCCCATCCAATTTACATATCCCAAGTAGAGGTTACCTGAAGAATCGTAATAGACAGTTCCTGTAGAGACCGTATCTCCATTTTGAATAACGGGTTCAACTCGACAGTCACCAAAGAACAAACTGCTATCCACCGAATCCAATTGTAAAGGAGGATTAAAGCTATTTTGCAAAATTTCTCGGTCAACATACGGTACAACAAAAAAAGTCAAATGATTGATGTTTGGCTTGTTAAGTTTAAACTGGAGTGACGACCTTATATCATAAGTTGTTTGCTCTGATTCCGTATCATAATTGCTTTGAGTTATTATGTTTCCTTGCCACGCTCCTCCGCCTTCAGCCAGTGTAAACGACTGGCTAATTATAGATTGAGAAGATTGTATTGCGCTATCTAATGTAGATATATTGTCTTCTCCAGACTTAATCTTGAGAATGGTTGCTTGAATTTGTTCTGATGCAATAGAAGTGCAGCAAGCTATTACTTTAACTTTTACCATTTTCTTTAAATCTTCGTTGTTAAACCAAGTTCCCAAAAGATTGTTTTCTATGCTGTCTTTAAAGTTTAAATCAATTCGAGCTGAAAGAGGTAAATTTTCTTGATTAGAAGACATTCCGTAAGTAGATAGTGTTGTTTTTTCATCCTCTGCAAGACCTCTAAAAGATTGTTCCAGTTTCGCCATTGTCCATGCATAATCTTTTTCCTTCTCAGTTAAGTTTCCATCTTTATCCAGCTTAGGGATATTACTAGGAATGCGAATATCAATATGAGGATTATCGCCTCGGGTGGTTGTAGAACCGCCAGATTCTGTTAAAATAATCCTTGTGACAAAAACCTTGGGGAGGAAATCTCCAATTAATTGATCGTTGGTTACGGGGACGGTCATTCGCAAGGTTCTCCTAGATCATCATCTTCGTAAATATTGTAATCTTGCCGTTGAGAAAAATCAACTTCATTACAATTAAATATCTGCTTAACATATAAATTAGATTTAACATCGTCTCCAACCTTTTTACAAAAAATCCCTTCAGGTATTTCACTGTCAATTAATAAATCAAAATAATATTCTACATAATTGGGGTTGCCTAACTTTATCTCTAGTTCTTCCTCATCAAACATGTCCTCTTGATTTGGTGCACGCGAAGGAAGAAATTGAAGTGGAATAAGTCTAGTTTTTTTCTGATCTTCTTCTAAGCCCGTGAAAGATTTATCCCCTTTTGTCTCTTCAATTCTAAAAACCTCTATCTCAAAATTGTCACTTAAAAAATCTGTATTTTTTTCGTCTATTCCGATTAATAAAAAATCATCTTTTAATATTACCATAGAACCATCTTCAAACTCTAGAGGTTCATTTTCAAGCCACTCTAAATCACTAGAATAATCATTATTCGCTACGTTAGGAGACTCTCCTAAGTTCAATGTAGCGTTAGACATTAAAGTGGTAAAATTAAGAGTAGCGTTGAGTTGAGGGATGTTGACGACTGGAGAGTTAGAAGATGTAAGTGAACCTGTCACCGATGTAAGATTTTCGTTGTAAAAAGATAAATCCCAGCTTGGTCTGTACGGATTTCCTAGTTGAGTATTGGCGATGGCAGCATTAGGAGAGAAAAAAGTATTATCCGTGTCTTGAAGTTTTTGGACGATTTGAAATTTAGAAAATTTCTCACTAAAAGTAAAAATTTCCTTCATTTCGTTAAATTGAGTCTCAACGCCAATAAAGTTGTGTTGAGTTTTTAAGCGAGGAGTTTCTTCTCGAATGCGAGGCTCTATCTGGTTTTGAAGCTCCGACTCTCTGGTATCGCCATATCTATTGTAAAGAATATCTTTGTCAAAAAAAGCGTAGAAAGCTGGTTTAAAGTTTCCTGCTTTAAGCACACGTTTTCCATATTGCGTCAGCTTTATGTCTATTACATCTTCTTTTTGATTAAAAAACTCCATCTTTATCCTATTTTTATTAAGAGTCTGGATCTAAGAAAGGATTACCCTGGGTAAAGGCGCTGCCTTGGAACTCGACATCTTCTTCGACTTCTCCAATTTCATTTCCGTTTCCTGTAAAATTCATCATACTCTCTATATTTGCCAACTCTACTAATGAAAAATAATCATATGGCCAATTATAATTATATTCCGGTGGTTTTTCTTGACCCTGGAACTTGAATTTAAAGTTGCTATCATCCTCCACATCTGACGTAACAGCGAAATAGCTTGTTTCAGCTTTCTTCTTAACTTTGAAAACCATCCATCGGACATAAGATGGTATCTCTTTTCCATCAAAGAATTCTTTTTTTCCAGTGGGATAAGTTAATTTTACTTCTTGCACTTCTGCTTGTCGAGAAATTTGCGGCATTAATCCTTGCCAAATATCTCTTAAGTCTTGACGAGATAAAGTGTGAGTAAATTCAAACATAAACATTACAATAGGCTTTAATCCGCTATTATCTGTAGGGTTAAAAGGAAAGGTCAAGAAGTCAAATTGTGGTGGTAAATTATACTTCTTCATCTTTTTGTAAAGATCGCCACACGAAACACTCGCCGGCTCTTCTCCTGCATTTAAATTTAGTAAAGTTTCTGAATGATTCTCATGACTTATGCTAAAGAATTTCTTTTGTGTTCCAGGGTATGTTATTAAAGCAGGCTGATTTGTGCCTTCTAGCGAGTTCCATACATAAGGAATTGCTACAATTGCTTCAGATATTTGCTTTTCTTTTGCCATCTTCCCGATTTTTTTGCGAGTCTTTGTAGAGCCGAAAGTCGAAAATTTACAAACCTGTAATAAAGAACCAGTAGTAGCAGGATCTGCGTCGGGGAATGGATCTTTAACTTCCAAATACATACCCTCCGACCCCTTCGGAAATCTTCCATAACCCCCCCATATCCCTCTTGGACCCGAAGCGCTATGAAACTGTGTAGCATCAACAAAGTTAAGAGCGGGGCATTCAAACTTAGTCCCTACTGTCCAGGCATCAAACGCCTCATCCGATGTATCTTCGAATACTAAAGGAATATATCCGCCATCAGGATCTAAGAGATTTACTTTATTGTCATAGGTAACTTTTTTATATTTTGCTCTGCCAAATAAGTTAACAGAACCAGAAATCCTCATTCTATTAGATGAAGCCAGATCTCCACCGTCGAAAGCATTTACATTATAGGCTGAACCTGTGTAAAAAGTTCCAGAAACAGCGGTGGCTCCGAAATCATTAGCTTTGAAGTTATCATCTAAAGAAATAGCTTGTTCAATTCGAGATAAAAGTTCTTTTACTGTTGGGCGACCAGGGGTGCTGGGCGTGTAGGCTATTCTAGCAGTCGATTTCTCATAAAAATACGGAGGTGTGTATGCAGCATAAGCAGGATCTTTAAATTTATTAGAATGGGTAGTGTTCGCATAATTACTGGCGTTTGGATTCCCATATATCGAGCCGCGAAGATTTTCTTCAGCGTTGCCTTCTGATAATAGCATGTTCTTTGTCTTATATAGAGACACGTCCATATAGTAGGTTTTTGTCGGCACAACTTCTTGCCACTCTCCTTGCGGAGCAGATGTAATGCTCGTAAAGGCTTTATTCTCTAAGAAAAATCGCGGAATTTCTCCGAAAAAGTTATTTGCAGCTAGTGAATAAAGTTCAGTATGAGTCCCTCCGTAAAGTGCATAGGCGGTATTAAAATTATATGTACCAGCAGCCCAATCACCTAGAGTTACTTCGTCATTTAATATATATTTAGTAGTGGCTCCCGTGCTCAACGGAAGATACTGATCAGGTGAAATAATAGCTTCAAATGGAAGTTTGTAATTAGAAGTTCCGCCTTCTATACTAGTGTATCCAAGAATGTCTCCTACGTTTTCTATTCCCAAATCGACGACAGAAGAGCCTGTCATCATTGGAAAGTTAACTGCCACAGCAGATCTTAAAGAGTTGAAACAAACGCCTGGATTAAAGAAGGGGCGTAAGATTGCATTCCAGCCAGCTTTTTCATTGGGAGAATAAGTGTTAGTATGCGTCCCGTTAAAATTATAGCTTTCAGCAAAAGACTGAGAAAATAATGTAGCAAGCTGAAGTGCACGTTGGTGAGGATAAAAACCTCTATAAGGTAATAGCTTTTTAATCCCTGTGGTTTTGAGAGTATACGAAGATAAGTTAGCTTTACCTTTGTGATCCGACTTAAACATATCAAAATATTTAAGAAAGTCGCTGTGAGAATAATCAGAGAAAAATGTTTCATTCATTCCTGATGTGCGGCTGTTTATTATAAATGCACTATCACGCTCGCCTGTATACTGTAGCTCGCTTGCAGCGCTTGAGGTAATAGCTGCACCCTCTAAAGAAAGATAAGCATCGTTTTGAGCCAAGAAATCGCCGTCCTCTTCTACTACATAATATTCCATGTGCTCTGAGATTTTGAATTCTGGTAAGATAGACATTCCTTTTCCCAAACCTCTTATATCTTCCGCGAAATCTTCGTAAGAATTAAAAAAAGCTTGCTTTCCTGAAATTAGGTCGGATGCATACACAGGTATTTGGGTGTAGGTGCCACTATAATCTGCTCGTAGGTCTTGCCTATAAGCACCTGCGGAGCAAGTATTATAAGCCTGCGTTCTAAATCCACCTACACTCCCTTGAGTCTGTCTCCACCCTAATTCGCCTGCGACTATCGTGCCGTTAGAATAAGCACTACCAGTATTAATTCCCGTATCTAGTGACCACACACTGCGAATTCCAGGGGAGTGCAGAGCGGCATATGGCTGTCCGCCTAAAGCGGAGCCACTTATGGTTCTGGCTCCTATAATGTTTCCTTGCGAATTTAATGCTTCGGATGTTCTTATTCGTCTAGGGCTTAAATCCCACTCAGCGACGGTCTTAACGGGAGTGGCAGAGGAAGAGACCACTTTCCAGAAAGTTCGTGGATTTATCTGATCGATGCCGTTAAGTCCAGTTCCGGCGACTTCTCCATATACGGTTCTTTGACGAGTTCGCTGTAGGAATTTATTGGTTTGTTTGGGGTAAATTCCTTGTCCGTATCTAAAGACCATAAATTCTTTAAAAGGAGTGTTGTCTCCATAGTCTTCATCGATATAAATATTTTTTAAGTCATCATAAATTATTTCTATATTAGATGCATATTTGTTAGTCTTAAGAGACCATAAGTTTTGGTTATTATTGGCAAACTGATCTTTTAAATTGGCATATGAACTTCTAAGAGTTAGATAGTTGGTGTTGCCATCTTGTTGGACACGAAAAGTATGAACCAAAGGTTTATCTCTATTGCTAACTGGAGATTGGACGAACTGTAGATTTATAGGTGCCCCTTGAGCTGCTTCAGCTAAATTAGTGGCATTATTGTCATAAAACATCAAGCTCGTAAGTTGATTAATGGTGGGTTTTAAAGTAATTGTCCAGGTGCTGTTTTCTTTCCAATATCTCGCCAGAGGATGGTTGCCAGTGCGAACTTGTTTCCACGTTGGCCAACCATAAGGACCTTGGCGGTGGTGAATGATAGCATTTAGTATAGTAGAGTTTCCAGCTAGCTCTCCCCAGCCGTTTCCGCTAGGGTCTTTCATGTTTATCGTGTTATCTATCTTTCCCGTAGAAGGGTCCATTCCAACAACAATAGAAGAATTAATATAATTACAATACTCAGTCTGACCAGGATTTAACGTTCCTGGGGCGTTGTCGTTATTCGTGAAAGTTAAAGCCGGATATCCCAAAGTATGACTGTTGGCATCAAATGGTTCAAAAATAATAGTGTTTAACCCGACGAAATCATTAGGAATAAAATTATTAATATTAGAGATACCTGTATAAAACTCTCCGATGTTTTTATGATTTGCACCAAAAAGCCTTCCCTTGAAGCTGGTGTTGGTGCCCATGAAAGTTCCAACGCTACTGGCGCTAATAAATGTGAGGTTTTCGTCGTTCATGTTATTCTTAAATAGTTGTTTTCATTAAATTAGAGAGCCAGTAATAGAACCAGAAATCCAAGCATATCCTGCGTCGGTTTGGGGAATCTGGTGTGTTACAAAGCCATTATCGTAATAAGAGGCAGTTACAACGGGCATTCCGTTATTGATGCTCGACCCTGCTAATACTAAATTTCCACTCAATTGAAGTCTCAGTCCTGTATTCCTTTGAACCTGATGGTATGATGCTGTGGGGAAACCATAAACTCCATCGTACCCTCCCCATATACTATGATGTTTTTCCCAAATATTTAAGTTGTTTCGGACAGTGGAATTTCTGTAGTTTAAACAGTTATAGACGGAATACGTTTCTGAGGCTACATCTAAAAATCCCCGGCTCATAACTTCAGGTCCTCCGGGTGCGGAAAACCTTTCCACTATCACAGTACGGTTTTTACTACCGTCTTGTAGGTTGTCGCGGTTTTTCAGCGAGTAATCATAGCTAGAGGTTATAAAATCGGATAAAACCTTTGTTTGCCCCACTGCTCCCGAATTTTGAACAAACCATAGGTTGTTCACGTTTCTTCCAGGAATATTAACAACTTCATAATTGTGAGAATAATTACCAATAATGGTAGGAGAAGAACTCGTCATTTTAATATTTCTAATATTAAGAGGTCTTTTCGCTACTTCATCTCTATAATAAACAGCTCTTGGTTTATTTGGATTATCCCATGAAGGATCTAAAAGCTTATAAGTTGAGCCTCCTGATGTACCAGAAACCTCGATAGCATCAATAGCAACGTCAGAGAGATAAGTTATACCTCCTTCATAGAAGAATCGTAAATAAAATTCTGTTCCTGCATAAGCAGAAAGATCAATTTGAGCTTGTTTGTAGGGATCTGTTGCATTAGCTTGTTGCTGTCCAGCGATATGCTCCGCTTCAACGCCAGGGGCAGATACAAAATCCCAGACCACTGATAAATCAGTTACACTTGCTCCGAATAAAGGGCTCTCACAGTGTTGAACCTTAAGGCTACCAACATTTACGCCATACATATGATAATAAAAAGACGCACTAAAGTTATCTCCACCCATATCGGCTGCGTCGATTATTGGAGTCACTAGCCCGAAAGCACTGCCGGGGTGATTAGGGTTGGAAGTTTCAGCATAAGCGTAGTAATCTCCATCGAATGCTGAGTTTGGTCCAGTATTCATAGAAGGAGTCGGTCCAGAATGCGTTAGAATCCACCCAGAAGGTCCTGTAGCGGTACTTCCAACGTTCCGCCAACCCACAGGGTCAGTTGCGGAGAAAGATTCGCTCAGGAGGCTTGCAGCGCGTCCTGGGGCGGTGGGAATTTTTAAGAACCATCCTTCTGGTCTGGTGAAGGAATTGTCTAGAGCTTTGGTAGGGGATTTGTAATTTAAACCGGCATGGCGGTACTGGAGTCCTCCAACATACTTTTCGGTAAATGGACCCTGTAAGGGGAGTGTTCCATGAGTCCCAACAACATCTAGATGCATATTTTCAAAAGAAGCGCTGTGTGCGTCGGCAACAATACCTAAATATCCTGTATCCAAAGACGATGAAAAGATAGTAAAGGGAAGCAATAAGTTTGCATTTCCATCTTTATAATCATTAGCTCGCGGGGGTTCTCCGTCGTTGTAAGCGATAGCGGGAACATCCATTACTCTCTTGGTTAATTCTTGTGGTTCTGTGGCTTCCTTGCAATCTTTATTAAGTTTGCTTTCAGCGAAAGGTATTTTAATATAATTGTTTCTGTCGTTAAATTTAATAACTTGGCGGTAAAATCCAAATATATTGTTAGATTTTAAGTTTGCGCCGCCGCCGAGATCAAGAGGTTCTTTGGTAGTTAAATTATAAACTTGGGCAAATTTTCTTGTGGCGTAATTGCTACCGGATACACTAGAATTTACAATATCTTTTATTGTTTCTCTCTGTTCATCTACGGTTGGATTTCCTGAAGTCAAGACAGAACCGCCTCGTTCGGCTAAGTCATGCCAATATAAACAGTTAGTATTTTGATTTTCAGGAATAGGGGCGTGACCATGCTTCCAGTCAAAGAGCATCTCATTAATACCGAGAATCGCAGCTTCGGGGTCACCTTGTTTGCTTTCTAGTGTAGGGAATTTATGTCTATACTTATTTCTTTCTAGGACGTGACTTTCAACAATATTAAGAACAGAATCAGAAACATTGGCTGAAGCCGGCAAAAGCTTTTCCAGGCACTGTTGTAGGAAGCTGTCAATATGTTTAAAGTAGGTGAAATATCTTTCAATATCTGGCTTGTTCTCTACTCTTTCAAAGAACAGTTGTTTGAGTTTAGATAAATCCTTATAAGTTTCTCTATATTTATTTACAGGTTCTCCAATAAGATTATTAAAGTCTATAATAGAAGAAAAAATATTAATTATTTCTTCCGAAATAACTCTATACAAGCTATTTTCAATAGAAAAATAATAATGGACAGGTCGGCTATCTAAAGTGAAAATTTTATCTGCGTCTTCTCCAATAGAAATCATGTCAGAGCTAATAAAGGTTTCGGGTAGTCGATTTCTCGTAGAAAACACATATTCGATATCGGCAGCTTTCGGCTCGTTCGGTAAAAAGAAATCTGCCCTTCCTGAATATAGCTGTTTAGTGATGTCGCCAACCCAGGAATATCGACTAGTCAATTCGGATGATCCTGATGAAAAGTCATCCACAAGAAGACGCCCAGAAGAGTCAGCCGATGAAGAAACATTGCCGAAATTCCAATTTAATGCTAAAGTTTCTAAAGAAGGAATCTCAGTATTATCTAAGTTTACATGCGTGAATCCTTCATCATTTAAAGGCTGGGATGGTCCATAAGTTGCATAACTTTTCGCATGGTCTTGAATAACTTCATTGGTCAAATACGAAAGCCAGAATCTCACATTAGCTATCTTTACATCAGTATATTCTAACAAGCTACCGGTAAAGTTTGTCCGGTGAGCGCCTGCGTAAATACGTTTTGGGGCGTTTGACCAAGCCTCTCCTCGGGTAGCGGAAAGGCTGCTCGTAAGAATAAATTCATGTTCAATAGAACCCATTGTTTCATGAACTCCATAAAATTCTAAATCATAATCAGTATTAGAGCCGTAATATACTAAATCGCCAAATTCACGAGACGGCTTTAATCTAACAGCGAAGTTCCATTTGGAATTTTCATAAACATTAGAGTAGTAACTTGTGGTGAGCGGAGAAAAAGCAGCTCCTGTGATAACAAACTTAGCCCTAGTTGAATCAATAACGTCACGGACTGCGTATACCTGGAAAGATGCATCATCATTGTCTGCCCATTGCAAGACATTAATGTCCGCTGCTCCAAGGTTAACCGTATGTTGCCCAAACAATGAAGAGGAGATATCAGGATAATAATAGTAACTACGATTACCCTCTTGTGCTTTATGAGGAAAGAACACTTCGCATTCAACAGTATTAGGGACCGTAAGATCGTTTAATCGAGAACCGGAGATGTAAGAAGTTGTACCAGAGCCAGTTTGATATTGGAAGATGGTAGCTACATTTCTATCGCTTTGATTAAAATCAATAACTTTATTTTTAAAAGTGCGTTGTTCGACATTTTTTCTTAATTCAAATGGTTCGTTATGTCCATAAACATTGATTGCTATGATATCTTCATCAGCGCCATAGGAGCGAATTAAATTGCGAATAGATTTTTCTGTTCCTTTGGATTTGAAAATATTTATTAGATTGTTATAAATGTTATGATAAATAAGGTTTTTTGTGTTATAAATTTTCTCTTCGTATTTAATTTTTTCATTGCGTGATAAGAATTGTTCTATAACACTGGTATCTACAAACAATTCTGGCGTGTTAAAGCCATGGCTCGTGAGGAGTTGTTTAGAGAATGGATAAGGCTTGTGACTTCCAGTTAATAAACTACCAGAAGGATATTCTTTGTCCTTGAGCGCAGGGACGTTTTCTATCTGAAGATATAACTCATCTAAGTAGCTAGACATTATCTGAGTAAGGCTTTTTAGCTCACTCCCCGCATCGCTATCTTCATCTATAATCCAAGAAGGAAAGCTATTATACATGTTAGCAGGATTATTAATATCGTACTCTTCTCCAAGTTCTTTTTTAGAATTTAAAAGAGCAACTACCGCTGGGTGAGTTGGGTAAATAATAGGGTCTTTAAACTCGAAGGTAGTCTCTCCTGATAAAACCATTGCAGAGCCGGTATTACGAGAATTAGAGTTATATCCAGTCCAAGTTCCATTACTAAGGCGACCTGAATAATCTAAAACGACCCTATCATACGTGCTATCGCCGGTAATCCCTTCATTGAATTTATAATAAAGCCCTAGTTCAGTATTAGCGTCATCAGTATTTGTCCCTCCTCCCACTTGAGAGATATAATATCTCCCAATATCTCTAGCGGTACGACGTGATTTCCAGAACCTAAACTCATCTAAAGAGCCGGAAAGCTTTCCTGAACCGGTTGCGGCAGAGGTATTTCGAGGAGGAGTACGAAGCGCCCCTATGTTCGCAATCATAGTTCCCGTAACATGCCCAATCGCGCTTCCCGTGGTCATGGATTCTATGAACACGCCGTCTCTATACATTTCAACCAGTACCGAGGAACCAGTGTTATACAATGAAAAAGCATAGTGAGACCAGTCACTATTAGAAACAATAGAAGGGGTTACAGTCTCACCAACCGGTGCATCATGAAATCCACTGGTGCCTGACAGAGCAGTGAGCCGGAATGCTGCTCCTGGTGACGTTCCTGAGAGTTCGATTCTAAATCGACCATATTCAGTATCATTAAAATGTTTACCATTCCACAGGTCAAAAATAACTTCTTTTTGAGTTTTACTGGTAACAAATTCAGTCTTGTTTAGCCAAAATTCTACCGTAAGACCACCCGTCAGAGCAAATTTTAAATTTTCTTCTCTGTGTTTACTTTCATCCCATATGTTTTTTTCATGAGGTCCACTCTTCACTTGTATGTATTCTAGTGATGATGGCAAACCATACCCGTCAGTTACAGTGGTGGTCCCCCATCCATCGGCTGACAAAATCACGTATCCATTAGTGCGGGGATATTCATGATCAAACACATATTGTTCTAAATAAGTAACATTATTATACCACTCTTCTTTTTCTTTGAGAGAGCCGTCGTAAGGATAATAGGAATAAATATATTCAATACCTTTAGCATAATATTCTTCCGCCGACCCATATTTAGCAAAGTTCTTAGCCTGTGTGAAATCCACATGAGGAACAAATGATTTTTGTCTTTCTTGAACTTCGCGACTAAAGCTGACAGACTCTACCTGTTCTTTAATAACAGGAACATCTGGAGCTGATGCTGTGGTGGTTGTCCCGATTCTTTCAATGTCTTTAAATAAGTCTTTTAGAGACACTTTTAATCCTCCACTCTAAACTTAAAGCTCTCTGGTTGTTCCTTGTAGGTTCCATTTAAATAATAAGCAAACTTTAAATCATACATGTATCCACTTTCCAAAAGACTCATGTCTAGATTAAAATAATTACCACTCACATCGTATGATAATTTTGTTTGTTGATCGCTTCCTGTTCCATAGGCAATAACTTCCAAATTGTCTACAGTTCTCACCACTCGATAATAAGATTTTTCAATATTATCAGTTTGAATATGAGAATTGGCAACAGTGTATATGTTAGGAGACCAGTCTTTTTTTCTCGTATATACCCTTAGTTTAGGCTCTTCGTCTTGGGTATATGATGGTTTTAGATTGGTAATTTTAGTTACATAACGAGTAGTAGGGTTGATATTAGAAGCGTCAAGATGCTTAACTGATACATTTCCTGTATGGAATTGTATGATAGCATCCTCCGCGTTAGTAGTTGTCATACTACCCGTAAACCATACATCAAACACATCAGTTAAACCGGAAGAGCCAGTGAATGCAAAAGAGGCGGTATATATGCCTGTTGAAGCTATCCCACCAGTTACTACAGTGTTATAGTCTGCTCGGACGCGCCCTGCGTCGTCAGCAGACAATTCAAGAGCTGCTCCTGTAGGGACGGTATTTAATAGAGAGCCGGAAAACAAGCTGACATAAATGTATTTATCGCTACCTAGCCCTGGGATGTCTTGGAGTTGCCCCCTAACATAGTTATAAAGATATAGAGTGTTGATGTTGTCTGAGGCTGGAGCTAAGGCGCTAGAAAGGTAAAATTTTCCTCTATCATCGGTATTAGAACTATTCCATCTTGCTTCAATGTTGGGTCGTTTAAAGAAATACTCACTACTTCTAGCAAAGAATTTTTTATCATAATAGGACCTAGAAGCACTTTCTTCAGTAGGAGTAAAGGCAACCAAAAATCCAAAGTTATCAAACCCGCCGGCTGCGCCGCCTTTAATCCAGGATTCTACATAAGGGGTGACATCTACTGATAAGTCTTCAGTGCCGTCTTCGAAAAACGCATACGCTCCGCCATCGGTCATAGAAGCAGTGTTAATATAAGAACCTCCCGTATAAGACCAGTCCGCATTCGTAGCTCTTTGGTCCCAATTGGCAACTCCGATATTTTTATATTCTTCCATGTCTAGTCCGAAACCTTCATCCCAGCCGGCATCGACTGCATATAAATTTAATTTAAACTTTTTCGGCACAGTATTGGGCGTTACTGCATTATAAAGATTTAAATAAAAAGATACGTTACCGGAGGCTGGAATGTCTCCAGAGGTTCGATCAGATTTAATACTAGTGGTCCCCGTGATTGGAAATTGTACCAAAATACGAGACAACTCTTTTGAAAAACCAGAGCTATTGGATATCTGTCCATATATGGAAAAAACTTCCAATGCGTCGGCGGAGCCCATATTAGAGCCCGTAGCCGTTCCGCTTAAGTTTGATTTATAAGCGTTAGAAATTGTCGTATCTTTAATTGCGGAATATCTTTTAATAGCCATTATACAATCTTACCTTGAATATCATCTTCTATAAATTTTATTTCATATATAGCATCTTGGGGTATTTTAATAAAGCGTCCGTCAGGAGACAGAGCTTCAGTGAGATTAATGCTGTAATCGGAATAAAGCGCACCGTTTTGAATAAAAATATCTACATCAACCGTGTCTACTACATTATCTAAAACATTTATAACATTATACACGTCTGTAATGTAAAAAGGCTCTCCAATTTCAGGAATTTTGCTAAAGTGATTTTCTAGCGCGACAGAAATATCTTGCATTAAATCAAACTTATTAATGTTAGTTTCTCCTATTACCTTGTACTTTATGCCTAGATTTACAATATTTGCATCCAAAATATCCAAAGTATCATTTATCATTTTATAGTTAGAAAGCCAATTTTTTAAGTTTACTTTAATTTTATTGTTAAGAGGCTGTAAAGTATTATCGAGACCTGCTCCAATCGTATATAAATTCATGTTTGGTTTAAAAGAATCTTTATCTTGCATTATTTTACACTTTCTTATTTTTCCGAATTTAGCCGGCATATTATATACAAGACTTTTGTAATCATCGACAGTTACTGCTCGGTTTTGAGTAGAGTAGGCATTTTGAGCACGTATTCTTATTTCATCAACAGTAGGAAACTGTATATCTCCTACAATAGGCTCTTCGTTAGTGACTTCTAGGCTGTTCCTGACTGTTGTCATGATGCCAGGGGTAAGTGAGTTCTCTTCTTCAAAGGACATCAAAGTCACATCTACGCTCGAAAGCTCTCCAACTCCAAGATTAACCAATCCAGATAAATTAGAGCGATAAGTGACGGTTATAGTTGTATTTGATGGAGCGACCCCAAGGCTATTGTTTTTAGTTAACTTTGAAGGATCAAAAGAGGTAGCACTAATATATTTTTTTCCATGCATCTTTAAAGCAACGTTGCTAGGATTAAGGGTTTCATCGTTTTCAATAATGGCGTCTGATGTGGAGCCGCCGCCAAATTGTAAGAAAGAGCCTTCAGGTGTTTTATCTAAAACAAAACGCCTCGGAACCGACACTGTTTTTAAAATAGATGAAACAATGTCTTTGTCGTTTCCTCGATTAGGCAAGCTTTTATAAATTATATCTTGCGATAGATACTCGACTTCATAGTATTCATGTCCTTCGGCGTCAAATACAGACAATATTTCAGCTACCGCAGGAGTATCTAAAAATACCTTGGGAAATGAAACGTCCTCTCCCAGAGGAAAGGTGTAGGTTCCTATGTCGCCAGATATTGCTTCGCCATACATCTTTACTCCGTAAGATAAAGGATTTCCGGTTTCTTCATCGACTTGTGCAACAAGAACCTGTGCATCGCCGGAATTAAAATCAACGTCTTGAGTTAAAATAAAAGGCACTCGGGATGTAGAGGATAAGCGAGTTCCTTCGCGGAGGACTGGGAGATAGCGAGTGTCGGGACCAAGACCAGAAACATTCGCTGGTACTTGGAGATATAAAGATACTATACCATATGCAGTGACCTCTCCATCATATTTATATCCTAGCTGTTTGGCTAAGCGTATTACATTTTTTAGTTCAATTGCAGAATCCAAAAAAGACTCGGATGCTTGGTAATCTAAGTAAAAAGAAAGGACATCTCCTACATACGACACCATATCAATCATTAACGCACCAAAAGAAGCATCATTAAAATCTGTAGCAGTATTGGGGTAGTATCTCTTAGCGTATTCTATTAATGAAGATTTAATAGAATCAAAATCTCTAGCTGTATAGTCAATAGGGGGAGTGAATTTTTTTACCATCTTTGTCTTTCCGTTATGTAATAATTAGATTATCTTGTAAATTCAGAGGAGGTACGGCATAGGATATCACAATAAAAAGATTTTCTTCATCTATAAGTTCGCCGTTGTTAGCTGTTGGGAAATCAATATATATAATTTCTACAAAAGGCATATATTCCTCTACAGCATCTCTAATAGCTCCGTCGATTTCGGCAGCAATGTCTTGTTTGTTGTTTTCAAAAATAAATTGTTTTAAACCTACACCAAATTCAGGCATCATTACTCTTTCTCCAGGTATAGTTAAAATAAGGTTTTTTAAATTTTGTCGGATATTCGCTCCAATATTATCGATCATCTTGTAATGAACCGGGAAAGCCCTTAATGGTAATGATGGAGAATAGCCTTTGTTGCCCATGATGATTCCTCTATTAACTAATTAGATTTATAAAAAATATTACCCTTATTACTTCCAAAACCTATCCTTCTACGCAATAAGGTTCATCTTTTTCAGCTTTAGATTTCTTTTCTCCTGTCAAGTCGCCTAAAGACATGGCAGTCGTTAAAGCTAAATATGTGGCTCCAGCGGCTGTAAGGGGGAATATAGGATTCCCTACCGGGAAAGGAATGGGCGGGAAAGGTCTTACTCCAATAAAGACGACGGGTCCAAGCATGGCATCATTAACAAGTGTTTTTTCGGCTTGCGAAAAGCTATCTGAATCGCTGGAGGGGATCTCGTTACCAGTGATCTGTGCTAAAGTCTGAGATATATCTTTAGAAGCATTTATCGCTCCCACTAGAGCTGATTGAAGCTTTTTACCTTGAATAATAGCTGGGTCAGTTGTCTCTACAACTCCTTTTAGAATTTTTAACGCGGTCTTGGCAGCAAAAACAGCAGCATATCCTGATTTATTGGGAGGGTCTTTCCCTTCTCCGCGTGGATTCTCCGCCACATTCGACAGGGAAAGGAAGTTGTTTTTCATTTTTTCCAATGGAGTTAAATCTGCGGATTTGGCTCTAAAATCTCTTTGTTCCATAACCCCTTCCATGATGTTTTTTAAGTTAATTTTTGTACCTGAAAATATCCCTGATTGCGATGTGTTGTAGAAGTCTTTTAAAATAACCAAACTGCTGAAGAGTCCTAGACAGTTAATTAATTCTCCATAATACATGCACTCTCCAAAAATCCCTCTATATCCAGGTGTCTCCATCAAAGATTGTTTTAATTCTTTAAAAGGAAAGGATTTTTCATTTGAAATGTCCATATTTTCGATAGGAACAGAGAGACCTTCTAGTACAGTAGGTCCCGTTTGTTCCTCATCGGAAAAAAGGAAATTATCTATGTCCTCTTCGTAAGTAACCAGAGGCAATAAATTAATCTTAGTTGTTTGAACTCCAGTATTACTTAAGAGCTTTTCTTCCAATTTAAAAGCTTTATGAAAGATATTTCTGCTATGCGTAGGTTCGTTAAACAGTTCATTAAGATTCTCTTTAATTTCCGCCAACCTAGCTTTATCTTCTGAGAGGCTGGGAAGTATTGCCTGTAATTTATGCTGGAGACCGAAGGGAACACTAATATCTTCAAAGTTCGGAAAAACATAAGAAATCCTAATTCCATATTTTAAAGAACCAAAATATTTCTTATAATCACCCATAATGACATTGTTATTTTTTTCTTTTTCCGCTTTATCTAGAAGGTATTGTCTAATAAACTCGGCATTTTCAAACCATTGTGTAGGGTCAGTATAAAGCTCGTAAGCTCGGCTAGAGTCATCAATGTCCGACTCAAAATTAACTTCAGCTTCCGCAAGTAACGAAGACATCGCTTGACTGGTTGTCAATACTGCTTGTTGTGCAGAAAGAAATTGTGTATATATCGTCTTCATGGCTTCCATGTTTTTTTCGAACCATTCTATTCTTTTTTCAGTTATTTTCTTTTGAGTGTCCCAGTAATTAAATTTCTCTAAAGCTGCCTCTGGAGGGTTTAAGAGATAATGGAGAGTTTCGCTCCATTTGCGCCAGATAGGATCTATTCTATTCTCATAATACTCTATCAATCCATCATAGTAAGAAGTTGAGACAGAAGTCGTCTCTGCCATTCCTCCTTGCTCCAGGTCGTCAGTATAGGCTTCAGTTCCTTGATTATCAACAGCTTGAATTAAACTAGATATTCCTCCAAGAATTCCCGCTGGATCAAAAAGATCTCCGGCGGCGGTTGAGTTTTCAAAACCGGTGTAATCAGAATAGTAAGCTCCACCTACAAGGGTAGAAATCATCTTGCCAAAAAGAGGATTTAGAAAAAAGAATTGTTGTAATTTTTTTACGTGACCAAAAAGAAACGGGTCATTCTCTGCCATGTATTTATCACCTTTAAGATAACTTTCCATCTGAGCTTTGAAAAGATTTGTCACCGTGTCCATATCATAACCTGATACAAGCCATGCATTTTGTTGTAGACCAGTCATAGCAAGAACAGCTGTCCAGTATTTTTGAGCCAATTCATATCCAGGATATTCTAACCCCCACCACTCTTCAGTATTTTTTTGTACTGGTCCTCCTTCTAATATTTTTGTTAAAGAATGATAATAAGGCGAATCTCCCGAGATCCATTCAAATATAACTTTATCCGAAAAAATTCTAGGGTCTTCATCCATTGAAGGTTCTGCGTCGAACGTGAACGTTCCGTGTTGAACAATATATTCTTTTCCTTTGTTAGCGCCATCGTCTCTAAATGTGTTTAAGTAGTCCATTAAGTATTCATCCAGCTGAGCGCCTAAAGTTTCTAGCGTTAAAAGATGAAGTTCTTTTTCTTGTTTTAGAGCTAAAAAATTATTCTTAAATGTCGAAGCGCTGGTTAAAAGATCCAATTTGTCTTGTGACTCTTCTATAAAAGGGGCATTATAATCATTAATTTGTTGTTGAAGCAACTCAAAAGATTTTAAATTTACAACACCTGTTTTGCCTCCGATAGGATAAAATTCGTTGTTTTTTAGCGACGAATAATCAAAAGCGTTTAACTCAATTACAAATTCTTGATAACCCGCAATATTAAGCTTTTCAATTCCTTCCAATCCTTGTTCAGAGAATATATCTAACCAAGACTTTAATCGTTCGGCTTTCTTTTTACTTTCCCACGATACCCCTGCCATGTAAGGAGGGTTTTGATTAAGGTTCAATTCTTGATTTCTACTTGCTAACCATTCCTCAATTTTTATATTTCTGGCTGCGCTCACAGGAGAGCCTTCTTTCTCAATCCATTGACCAGATTCATCTTGAACATAAGAAGAAGGAGTTTGAGGATCTATTATTAGCATTTTGTGCAAGGCAGAATGAGCAGGGTGATACCAGCTTTTATCTTCTAGTCCTGCGGGGGGCGTGTAGATGGCTTTAATATACTTCTCTACTACGATTCCTCCAAAATCATACACATCTTTTATTTTTTCGTCATTAAAATCAAATCTTACTGTATTTGATATGGTTTGTGGGGCGGTGTCCATATTTGGAACAATATCTAACAACTCATTAGCCGATAATTTATCACTAGCAGAAAAAACCTGAACAATGCTTTGGAAGATGGGAAAGATTTCTTCCAAAGCCTCGGTAAGACAAAATTTCACTATTTCATCTCTAACTGAAGGAGTAATGCTACCGTCCGGTGTTGCAGGTGCAAAAAGAGGCATAGGCGGCATAACAGATGCCTCAAAAGCCACTTCTTGTCGAAGAGTAGCATATTCATCTACAACATTATAGAAAGCTCCAGTAAAGTCGCCACCAAGGCTTTCAAGAGAAAAATCTAAAACATCTTGCAAAATTTTAAAATTATTTTTTTCTTTTATAAAAGTTTCTAAGCTAACCTCGCCATAGATGGATATTCCACTAAGTAAAAACTCTAAGCAAATTACTTGCATTAGCAATTCTAAAGATTCAAAAATTATTGCATTATCTAAAGACGAGCGATTGGGGACGCCCCCTGTGTGACCAGTCGCAGCCAAAACATCAAAATACGTTTTTCGAGTCTTAACATTTTCTACAATATCATCTAAATCAAAAAGCTCTGGGAACAACGACCTGTCTGCGGGCGGAACCACTTCTTCACTATATTCTTCGCCGCAGAGAGGAGGAGGTCCTGCTTCTGCATCTCCTGGTAATGAAGCAATCCTAAGTTGTGACAGTACGCTTTCTTTAAAAAAGGAAGACTTGGAGGCTTCTTTAGATACAAGTTTTAATAATTGCTGGTTTAGCAGATCAAATAAATAACTTTTAAAATCATTTATCAACTGTTGAAGTTTATATGCGTTTCCTACATCAAGTTCTTCTTCTTCTCCTAAACCCTCTGTCCAGATATAGTCAGGAAAATAATCTTTTATCTGCGCCTTAATAATGTTAGAGAAAGCAGAAGCTTGAATGGTATGTCCGGTATCGTCGTTGGATATGAAGTCATATATAGATAATTCACGAGTGTTTATGATGCTGCTACTTTCTACAACTACTGTGTCAGTAATAACTGCTCTTATTTCTATCCTAACTGAATCTTTTTCTTGAAAATTACCAGGCTTCTTCCAGGAAGCATCATAAGCTAAAGGTTTATCAGGATCTATTTGATAAACCTCCTCCATCGGATATATCTTCATTTCTATAAAACTGGAAGTTCCGGCTTCGTCTTCTTGTGTAAGAGGGATAGATAGAATATATGTTATGGGGTCTGTCGAGGTTCTTGTCCATGTACCTACCCCTTCTGCAAATACGTCTTTTAAAAATTGTACTCTATTTTTTAATCCCAAGACAACTTTTTTGGAATTCGTAGTTGCTTCTAAAAAAGAATTTATATTGTCGATTTGTTCTTTTAGTTTCTTTCGTTGTGCTTTGTTATCGTCTTTATCTAAAGAGTCTCTCTTTAAAACTAAAGAATCTCTTTCCGCTGTCAATTCCCCAATTCTAGATGTAATTTCAGGAGGGGAAACTGTTCTAGAGGTGGTATCTGAAGGGTTTTTATCTACCAGCTGCGGTTCTAAGAAGAAAGTTGAAATATTTAAACCCTCGATAGAAAAATTTCTTATGAAAGGAGAGAAAAAGCTCTCTATAACCATGCTAGTGAGAAAAGAAGAACCTTGATCTTCTGTCATAATTTGATTTAAAATTGAATCCAGCTTATTTCCAAAAATAAATTCATTTATATCTTTATTAAGTGCACTGTCGATGTCATTCAAGAGATTTAAAAAATCAATCTTGCTGCTTTTTTCGCCGTCCATAGCTGCTCTAGCAATATCTTCAGGGAAGCGGTCTACGAGATGATTAGTCACTTCTTCATAATCAGGCGCACAATAGGTAGCCTTTTCTTCTTCATCTTTTCGGTCCAGCTCGATTTTGGCAGTAGCTTGAATTATTTGCTCTCTTAATGGCTTCAATATCAACGCTAAAAACTCTTCTATATCATAAACACTATCGAGCCTCGCTCCTAGAATGGGAAACTCATAACCGATCAAGTATCCTAAAATCTCTAAAACAGGTAAGGAAGCCTCACCTTCGACAAGAGCCACAATCTCTCTAGGAATGCAATTTTCTGAAATTATTGTAAGTATCTTTTTGACATCAAATAAATCTAAATCTTTTCCCTCGGGTATGGAATTCAAGATATTTTTTATTATTTCATCTTGACTTTCTTTTACAGTATCTTGAATATTAAGCTTTCCAAAATCTTTCGTATCTTGAGTGGTGGTAGGAGAAAATGCCATTCTCCTAATGGTCTTGATAATGTGTTTTATATTATTACACAAGCCCTCTACAAAAAGCTCCTCAATAGCCTTCATAATCATGTCGGGCTGTTGCCCGGTAAGGTCCGTGATGGCTTTCTCTTGAGGTGTTGTAACCTGCACTTTGCGTAAAGATTTTTTCCCTCTTAAATTTTCCAAACGCCCTTCGCTTAGCCTTGCTTGGGACTTTAAGAGTGACGACTTCTTCATAAACATTTGCTGCTTAGCTATAGGGTCTGCAACTTGTCTTCCCATTTCTATTAGCTTATCAATAGGTGCCTTGTTTAGTACATCGCTATATAAAGATTCTAACGAATTAACCCCATCGATTGTCTGAAATATTTTTTGTAAAGTAGGATCTTCTATCTTGGAATAGACCGACTTTTTAACGTCTGCTAAAAGCCCCCTAACATCGGGAGATATTTCTCTCATTATTTTGTTGTTGGAAAATAAAGTCTTTGGTCCGTCTAAAGCTCGGTCTATCTTGTTTAAGAACGATGTCACTTCATTATTTTGAAAATTTATTTTATCAAAGTCAGTGTTAGAAGGAAGAAAATCAGGCATTTTGTAGGTGTATTTGAACAAAAAATCAATCCATTTGTTTTCTCCACCGAAAGCCTTATCATCTATGTCGCGAGCCATGAGATCTAAATTCATCAAATAAATCATTGTTCGGGCTCGTTTAAAAACGTCATTATTTTTAATGCCAGATTTATTGAGATCTATCATTGCTCGTAAAATTCGTTCAGTAATACTTACGACGCCGGAGCCTTCCATTTGATTCACAATTTCTATATTTTCAAGAGAAAAATTATTACGCCTGTTGAACGCAAATTTTACGATTGTATCATCAGTTATTTGAATATTAGATGGTTGTTTAGCGCCATAGTATCTAATAGTGCCTTCTTGAAGTACAGGAGCTTGTTTAATAGATGCAAGATTAGTCCACACCTTTTCTAAAAATTTTATTTCCTGCTTCATGTCTAATCTGACGGTGTTTTGTTCAACAAGAGGGATTAACTTATTGAAATATTTAATTACTTTCTTATAACTTTCTTCTAAGTCGTGCCAAGATCTAAAGACTCCTACATGCGTAGATTGAACCTTTGGAACAATTTCATAAGGATCAATATATGCTCTCGGTATTTTAACCAAGGCTTTCCAAAATGAATTAGGTCTCGGTTTTATACTGGTAGTAAAAACGTCCTTTCGGGGCAACTTTACAAGATAATTGGCTATTGATTCTGCATTTGCTTGAGAAATGTTTCTGTGTTGCTTGTCTGCTAAGACCTCTACTGCATTGATAACAAATTGCCGAAAAAATTTCTTGCGGTCTGCATCTTGAGATTCAAGCGGGATAGTTTTTTTATACGAATTTACATGAACATAATAATTTAAAGTATCCTGATATATTGTATTGTCTGGCGAGTCTCGCCAAGGAGTAGAACGATCTAAGGACTCTAAATCCTCTGCATTGTCTAATATGACATCTTTTACTACCAAAGAATTGCTTTCTTGAAAGTCACTTGGTCCTACGGTAAGCATCTTGCTAAGATCTATCCAATATTCAACGCCCCTGGTTGGCTTGCCTATCGTTCTTAAAATTTTAGCATCTGGGACGACAGTAGGCTCGTACCAGGTATTTTTCCAGAAACTGTCTTGTTTATCAAAATCAGGTATATCTTCGACAGTTGACCAGCCTCCGCTAAAATCTTTTAAATAATCTGGCTCCTCGGGTTGTCTAGCATATTCTTTACTTTTATCAACTACGGTAATTTTTCCGACCCATCTATTTTCACTATTGTTAAGAAAATATCTAACCCCATCCCACGCCACTAAAGTATAATTTTTCAAATGATATGGGGCTTTAGCATCTGTAGAATCTTGCGAGAACCAATAATTTAAATTATCAGAAGCGTTCACTACGGGTCCAGTATCTTCCTCGAATCCTATGTCGTAGATATAATATTTATCCGCAGTCTCTTCGGGGGTGTATTCAGAAACCTCTAGCATGTTTCCATACTCGCCCTCTATTTTGGTGACTCGTTTATCAAGAAAATCTAATATTTCTGCCATTGTTTATCCTAACTTAGTAATTTCATTATATATCATAAAATAATTAATTTGTATTGTTATATTCACTATTAATGTATTTCTTACCGCTATCTTTAAGATACTTTAGTTCAAAGCCAATCAAATTGCGTTTGAACTTTTTTGTGTCCTCATCCACAATTTCTTGCAAGCTTTTCATGTTTATAGGTCCATCAAACATGCTTAAATTATCCGATGGAGCGCACTCATCCCCCCAAAAAGGGCTTACATGTACATGATCTTGTACTGCTCTATTGAATTTCATTTGAAATATTAAAAAATTCTTTACTATGTTATTTAAAGCATGGATATGTCGAGTTAAAGACCTCAGACCTAAAACAAGATTTTTTCCTTTAACCAACGGCTGCAAATCTTCATCATTATTGTTGGCAATCAAATCGATTCCAAACTGAGGGACCTCAATGGACATATTTTTTGAATTTTTTTCGTCAATATCGGGCACATTTTTAGTGATTAACTTTATTCCCTCTCTAGAAATTATTCTTACGCCGTCAGCCTTTAGCGCGATGGCGGAGCGGTCAGTGTAATGTCCAACTTTTCCATCAGCCAGTCCGAAACTTTTGTCGATATCTGTGTTTTGAGAAATGTATATTCGAGCTGCGTCTTCATGAAACTCAGGATCTAAATATAGGTGTTCATTGGCGGCATCCGTTTCAGGCACTGCGCCGCCCCAGCGACCTACCACTAGGTCGATAGCAGAGCTTTTTGGTGCACCCTCCATTCCTTTACCTTGTAGGGCAGTTCCTGTACGGTCTCTCCCTAGTACAATAAAAGCATCATTTTTTCCTTTAATAACTTTCTCGCAAGGAAGCTGATTAAATCTCGCGATTGCTTCTTTTAATTCGGCTCCCGCAATCCCAGTCTGGTGTGGTATTGTGCTTGAATTAAGACTGGAAAAATTTGTCTTTTCGGGCTCTGCCATTCCTTCGTAAGGGTTGTTTTGTTTAAATTCGACCATGTTGAAGTTCCTTTATATTAAATAAATTTTTCATAAATTCCTACTCCGGTTTCGTATTTCTTGTCCCTGTCTTTGGGAAGAGCCAGAGGTATGCTGCTCATCCATTGTTTCCAGTTAATATCGCCATTATTACCCCAAATATCTCGCCCGGTCTTTACATAGTTGGCTTTTTTATAATCCGGCAAGAATGTTACATTTTTAGCGCCTGTGGCATTCTTATCTGAAGTCATTGCAAGGGCTCCAATAGCAGCGAAGTATGCATCCGGCGACGTCATTCCTAATGCTCGCCCCAGGCAATAGAATTCTATAAAGCACCCATCATTATCCTGCCAGCGATGATGTCCTACGATTCCGCGCTGGAAAGGTTTCTCCACTTTCCATGCCAATCGACTTTCAAAAGTAGAAGGTTGTCCTTTTTTCCACGAAGACATGTAATTTCCATTTTTATAGAAAGGAGGTTTAAGTGGGTTAAACCTGCCCCATACAAAAACCTTTTCTTTTGAAGAGCCGCCGAGTTTTGAACTGTGCAATCCTGTTCCGATGGTTTTGGCTGTATCGTTAAGAACCGCTGGGAAAACAATACTTAATGCTAATTCTGGATGAGGTTTGGATGTTCCTACGAGCCACTTGATTGTTTCCCATACTCTTAGACATTGTTTTTCACCAGGAAGGGCGTAGTTTTTTCCAGGATACAATCCCAAAGATTTTACCTTGCCGTTTCCTAATTTACCTCCAACGTTACCCTCGGGTCCTAAAATCTTATACCCTAGTTTATTTATCTTGGTTTTACTAAGAAGTGATGATGTGGATGAGATTGCACCAAGATTACAGACTTCATAACCAATAGCGTTAGTGCTAGCCCAGTTGGCATGCAGAGCAGGAGAATTGGTCGGGAGCTGTTGAATAATTTCTCCTGCGCGACCACCATAAAAATGCATCCACCCTGCGCCGTCTTTTTTGCGTTTTTGAGAGCGTTCAAAGTTTTCTTTAGCTACGTGGTAAGCTGGTTTAGATTTGCCTGTTTCATGGATTACCAACATGGTGGCTTTCAAAGCCGTATTATATTTCTTCTTTTGCCACTCTAATTTTTGAGAAGGATATTGTATTGTACCTGCGGGAGCATTTGCTACAGGTTGAGATTTTCCAGGTGCTATTTGATTTTTGTTCGCATTTGTATTTTTCTTTGAAGTTTGACTCTTAGAGGTGGATTTTGTCTGGCTTTCTTCACACTCGGCATTTGGTTGTGATGGGGTAGATTTTTTGGGAGTTGTCTTGGTTGCAATCTTCGCGGCGGCTGCGCCTGCTTTAGATGCTGCCGTTCCAGGCGCTGTGTTTCCTACTCCTGCCCCTGCGGATGCTGCTGCGGCTGCGGCTGGTGATGCTGCACCACCTCCACCGCCTACTGGAGTTCCTACGTTGCCCATAGACATTGCTCTATGTTGTGCTCCTGTAGTTCCAGGTCCTTGTTTGGGAGGAGGCATCACAGTAGCAGTAGACACGGGCGGAGTTGCTGATGCGGGTGGCGGAACTTGAGATGTACTAGTCGGTGTTGGAAGCACTGGTGGGATCTTTATCTTTAAAGAGCTTTTATCATACGGCTTCTGTTTTACTCTTAAAATTAAATTATTGTCGGTCCAATATTTTAACACTGTCTCTGGAGATGGAATGGGTTGTCCAAAAGCAGCACCAGCACCAACAGTTAAAGCATTGTACCAACTATCAACCTGGGGTGTGGTAAAATTAGAATCCATCTGAAATTTCATCCAAAGTTTCATCTTTGAGGCTTGGGATTTCGTTAAATTATTCTTTTTACGCCATGCTTTCCAATATTTTTTAAACCAATGTACTCGTTTCGAACTTCCAACTGCCACCCACATCCAGCGACGATTACTCTTGTAATCCCAATGAGTAGAATCTACTGGAACGGTAGACAAATTTTTATAACTATCGTAATATGTCTTACCGGGTCGATTGGTGCCGGTTCGTGAACTTCCATTTTTGTAAGTTCCCCAGCCTCCATCTTTAATTTTTCCTTTTACAACTAAAGAAGCTATGACGGCATAAGCAAAATCATAGCTCAATTTTACCCCTTTTTTTGCGAAGGCGATCGAGGCGTCGGCATCAGACATGCGTCTTCGCGATTTTCGTTTTTTGCGCCACTTCATGAAACTTCTCTTATGATGAGCGGTAACATAATCCGTCATTATTTGTTGATGTTGAGCGTTATTTTTATCTATTACGGGAAAGATTTTAATCCCAAAATCTACCGCTTTACCTGTTTTGTGTTGAGAGGCTTTAGCGTGTCCCTTATAGGTCGCTCCTCCGTTTCCCGTGTAGTATACCTTCGCTCGTACACCAGGCCAAGTGGAACAAATTTTAAATTGCTTTTGAATCCATCCTGATAAAGCCAGGTCTTGAACGTAATATTGCATTACCTGCATGGAAGCTAAAAGATAATTTATATTATTCAAAAGACTTTGAGAGCTTTTAAAATAATTCTTGCTCGCAGCGTTGCCCTGAATAATTCCTTTTCCGCGAAGACGGGGTGTTAAGTGACTGTATATAGGGTAATTGCGAAACCCGGCGGGCGGTGGAGGTGCCACTTTGCCTTTTTTATTATTTCCAGGATGTGTTTTTTGTTTTTTATTACCACCAGGTGGAGGGTTGGTTTGTGATTTATTTTTTTCTTTATCGCAATCAGGATTTAGCGATTTGGTTCCCGATTGACCCGTTCGTAAAGGTTTCTTATAAATGGGCATACGAGGTCCATCTTGACCTTTTTTTATCCAATCAACCAGAACCAAGCTTCCAGGGGCGGGGATTCCATACTCAAACACAGATTCAGACTCAGAAATAAATTGAGTATGCTGAGAAATATAATAGTTAGAAACGGCGTCTACTTCAGTTATATTCCCAAATTGTTGAGGGAAAGGAATCCATGCGTGGATGTCTGGTTGAGGAAACGAACCAGGAGCTGAACTTATTTTCGTTCGTGGAAAGATATCTTTCGCGACCCGTGCGGTCACAATCATCTTCTTTATTCCTCTGACGGGATTAGGTAGCTTCCCTTGCTTGTTGGTGCCGCCGGCTGATGATTGATAAGTGGCTTCTTGAGCTTGGAGCATAGATAACCAATCATTATCGCTTGTTTTAGGATTTGCGCCTTCTTGTATCTCTACGCGCAATACAAAAGCGAGAAAAGGTCCATGGTCTAAAATCTCATCTTTCTGCGCTAGCAAATCTAAAGCTCGACTGACAAATCTTAAGCCATCCTCGCCTCTTCTTTGTTCGTCTAGCGCTCTACGAAAAGATTTAGTCCCCATTTTTAGCCCTCATTGCTTTGAATAAGAGAATATAAATCTTCCTTATCGTCGGCTGATAACCCTACTTCTTGATTATTCTTTTTGTATAACAAGCCAGACAACTTCACCAATTGTTCATTAGAGCGCTGAAGGGTTTCAAGATATTTTGCTGCTGTAAGTCCCACTTCCTTATGTCGAGCCTCTTCTGCTTGAATATATTTCATTAGATCAGTCAATAATGTTAAAGCCAAGGCTCTATCATTTTTAACATTTTCTAAAGCTGCATCCAGGCAATTTTCTAAATCAGGCGCTGACATCTAAATATCCTTATTATATTCTTTTTTGAAATTTCTATATTTTTCTCTAAGTCGATTTAAGTTATTTACTACTTGCTTCGTGTTGAGATTAGTTAATTCTCTTATATGCATATAAATAGCTTTTTTATTAAAAATTTCAAGTTCATCAACATTATCAAAAAGATCAATAATCGCATTTAAAACTTTTCTTTCGTTTTCTTTAAGGTTTTGTTTCTCCCAGATATCAAATTCTTTCATCAGCGATTGCCAAAATTCATATTTCTCTCTTTTTTCTAAATAAATGTTTTCTTCAGATAAATATTGCTGCTCTATTTCACCTACTGCGTCTTCGTAATTTACTTCTTTCTTAAGATTTTTAGAGTTCTTTTTGACCTTGTGAATAAACCAGTTCTTGGTAATCACACTAAAATAAGAAAAGGCTTTGGAGCCTTTCTCTGGGTCGAACTTATCTAAGATGGTTGTAAGCCAGATCTTACATTCGTCCTTGAGAACTTCGATGTTTGGCAATGTAGTAAACTTGTAGGTATAAGTAATTTTATCTACCATCTCATCGAAAACAGGACCAATATATTGAATATAAAGTTCTGTTCTAATCTTTCTACAGTCTGTTAAGGCGTAATCAACTATCGCCTTCTGGTGAGTCTCTGTAAAGTATAGATTTTTCTTTTTCCGCCTGCGGCGGGGTTTCGGGTTCTCGCTCAAGTTCTTCTTCCTCGGTCATAATAAATTTCTCTTGGAAATCATAAATATCATTTAAAATAGTGCGCGAATGATTCATTAAGCTCTGAAGTGTCTGATCTCCATAAAACATCTCTAAGCCATGTATATTCTCGACATGTTGTTCATAGTTTTGAACTTTAGAATAAAAATCGTCAAAATTATCTGTTATTTCATTTAGCTGACTTGTAAGTTTGGAAATATACCAAATTAAAACGCCTATCACCACTATGGATAGAGATAATAAAAATGGCATCAATCCAACAACCAATGCCATAAGAACTAAATTAACCACTATAGATAAAGATAAAATTATTTTAATCATTTATATTCCACCTCTCGCAGCTTCTGTTGTTCTTCTTTTAGGGCTTTTCTAAATTCTTCTATATTCTTTTTCACTAATGTACCTGCTTTTTTATCTTGTGTAGGTGATAATGGCTTAGAAATAGAGATAGATAGAGCTGGTAATCTCTCTAGAGGGAATTCTTTGTCACAATCATCAAGACATTCAGAGCACGATTTTAGCTTTTCTTTCATAGAATGAACAATTTCAAACACCTTAGCACACTCAGTGTTTGTACATTTATAAAGATATTTAGGCATCCTCAGTTTCTTGAAAAAATTCTGTTGTATTGAGTTCAATTTTAGGAGGGTTTGTACATACAATTTCATCTCCATCGACTTCAAAGTTAAGCTCCTGTAACAGTGGTACAATATCGCTCTGTTCTAATAATGATTTTTGTAAGCACATCATTAGAGTGCCCATTCCTTGATTTGAAAGTTTCATTTTTTTCTCCTTACCATTTGAAATTTTCTTTGTAAAACTGAACAAGCTTTACAATCTCTTCGTCGAAAACCTTTGTAGGTTTCCAGCCAAGTGCTTCTAATTTATCTCCATTAAGAGCATATCTAACATCTTGTCCAGGTCTTTTGTGGCTTAAGTCCACGTAATCTTTCCAGTTTACCTCACTATTATAGTACGCTTCAATGATTTTTTTAACAGTTAACCAGTTTTTTTGTTCAAAATCTCCTGGAATGTTAAAGATTTCATCTACTTTGCCTGATTCTACAATAGTTGTAACTGCCTCTGCTGTATCTTCTGCGTGAAGCCAGTTTCGAATTGGCTCTCCTTCATCGTGAAGTCTAATTTTTTTCCCTCTCTGGAGAAGCTTTACGCACAAAGGTATGAGCTTTTCTGGGTATTGTCCTTCGCCATAATTGTTTGTTGGGCGAACAATAACATATTTTACACCGTAAGTTCTTGCCCAAGCCAAAATAAGCATGTCTGACGATGCCTTGGAAGCTGAATAAGGGTTACTTGGGATAAGCGGGTCTGTCTCTACATGCTCACCATCGGCAATATCTCCATAGACTTCATCAGTGCTAAAATGAAAGAAAACAGGGCGCTTCATTGTATTGTCGGGCTTGCGGCGGATAAGATCTAGCAGATTCTTTACTCCATTCACGTTTGTTTCAATAAAATCACTACTATCAATGATACTATTACCTACGTGAGATTCCGCAGCAATATTAATAACATAATCACAATCTGGCAAAGATTTAAGCTGGGCGATATCTTCTTCTAAGAAGGTAAAGTTAGAATCCCTCTTAAATGCCTCTAGAAACGATTTGTTTGCCGCATAGGTAAGGTTGTCTACCCCATAGACCTTCCAGCCCTTAGAGAGGCATTTACGGGTGACATATGAGCCAATTAAACCTAGACATCCTGTAATAACAACTAACTTCATCTTAATCTCCTTTTATAACCCTATAAGAATCTGAATCGAAATGTTCTGTAGAGAACTCAAACAACTCTGATGGCTTTAGCGCTATCATTTGATGGCGTAGTCCTCTATAGACATGAAAATTGTCTCCTGGTTTTAGTACCAACTCTTCGGCTTTAGAAATATCATCCTCTTCTGAAAACTTTACTAACATTTCTCCAGATTGAAGATAAAAGACCTCATCTTTTAACTTATGATAATGCCATGAACATCTCTTGCCTTGATGAAAAAATAAAAGCTTCCCACAGTATTCTTTCTTATTTACTATCCATTTTTCATAACCCCAGCCTTTTTCGACATGAATTATTTCAGGAGCCTGATTCAAAGTAGACATGAGCACTTATTCCTTTATCGTCAATGTAAAAATCTCCAGCCGGCTTGCCAAGCATAAGCTTATGATACTTAGCTCCCCAAGAGGCAAGTTGTTTTTCGGTTAGATCGTAAAACTGAGCGATGGCTTTTTCAGCATCATTGTTGTGACGACCCATTCCTCTCGCAGTAAAATAAATAATCTCGCAACCGTCGTCGTAAAGCTGGTTAATAACCTTTATACGATTGTGTAGCGGCTCTGCTTGTGTGTAGTCGTTACCAGAGACCTTTTCACAGATTGTTCCATCAATATCAACTACATACGTCATTATTTGCCTCCAAAATGCTTGTGGTAGAGTATGTTCCTATTCTATCAAAAAATAAAACTTTGTTAACTTTTTCCTGTCCTACGACTCGTTTACCTTTCCAATCAGAGCCAACAATCATTGTATCTACATTGCTTTCAGCAAGCCTTTGTCGTAGCTCGTTATCGGTTGAAAATAACACAACCTTGTCAATGTACTTGATTGCTTCAAGGAAAAACTTTCGGTCTTCTTGGCTGTTGAAAGGGCGGCTGGGTCCTTTACTTTCTTTTACGCGACTGTCGGTATCTATGCCAACAACAAGGTAGTCCCCTTGTGATTTACAAAACTTAAAAAGCTCTACATGCCCTCGATGAAGAATATCGAAACAGCCATTAGTCCAGATAACTTTCATCTAGTAGTTCGCGTACCAAGGAGAGTCAATAATCTTGTAAGCCTTTATAAGCTGCTCAATGCTGGTGTCGAGGTCGTATAGACACTCAAAGCCTTTGTCGTAAATCTTTTGACTGCTGACAATGTAATCTCTTACATCTGGATCTTTGGTGAACTCTGCCTTGATAATCTCAAGCGGAGTGTGCCCAGCGATTTTCTCTGCTAACTGAAGCTTGTTCATGTTCATTGCATCATGACCAAGGTTATAAGTATCGTTTTTACAATCATCCCAATTATCAATCAAAAACTTAAACGAGCGACAGACATCATGAATATGAACATAGTTCCTCATAAACTCGCATTCGTAAAGAACCAAAACTCTATCGCGTAGGGCTCGCAGGACAAAGTTGTTAACTAAAAGGTCAGTTCTCATTCTGCTAGATGGACCGCAAACGGTAGCTAAGCGAAAAGTAGCGCAGTTGTCAGTTTGTCTAAAAACATCCTCGGCTTCAACTTTGGTTTTTCCATACAAAGATACAGGATTAAGAGGAGATTCTTCTGTGACCACAGAGCCATCGATGCTTTTGCCATAGCCAGAGTTTGTGCAAGGATAAATAACAATCTGATCATTGGATTTTTTTTGTGCAAGCCACTCATTCGCTCCACAATTAACATCGATAGCCTCCACAGGTTTGCGGTCACACAAAGGAAACCCCACCAATGCTGCAAGCGGAATGATAATGTCAGAATTTTTTAAGAGCTTTTCAAATAAAGCAGTGTCTCTTACATCTCCTCTGATAAAATCAAAGTTCTTATTTGGAACATATCGTAAAAGCGAATCTCTGTCGTACATCAGGTTATCTACCACTGTTACCTTGTGCTCTGGAAGAAGAAACTCGACCAACTCACTTCCAATGTAGCCTGCTCCCCCTGTAATTAATACATTAGCCATTTGTTACCACCTTATTTTTCCTGTTAGGATGTCTTTTAACATTACCCAGTCGCACGCTTTTGCCCATAAAGGGTTAGAAAAGGCAGCAGGCTTGTTTTTCTCAAAGAAAAAATGCCCGCTCCAAGCAAAAGGATAAACTATGAATGGTGTTAATAGTAGCATAAACCAGAGCGAATGTAAAATACAAAGAGTTACGAATGTAATAGTCGCAGCGTTCCCAAGAACGTGTAATCTTCGATTCCATTTGTTTTGATGTAGTGTTAGATAGTGCTCGTAATATTCTTTAAATGACATTTACCCCTCTCTTTTGTACAACCTGCGTAGCGCATTCATTAGCAAAAATTATTGCTTGTGTAGCATTTTTATTTTTAAGATAATCCGAAACAAAACTTGCGAGAAAAGTATCTCCAGCTCCGCTTAAATCTTTAATCTCTACTTTTTCTACTGGGAATATGTCTCCCTTATAGCGGCAACCTTTTTCGCTTAAAGTTACGATGAGTTTATCATCAAAAATGTGCCCTAAGTTGGCGATTTTATTAAAAGTTTTATTATATTCTTCTTCGTTTATTTTAATCCAAGTGCAATCTTTTGCCCAACGACCTAAATTTTTTTTTGTATCCATGAAAGTCAAAGGATGATTATAACAAATCTTTTCAATATCCTCTTCGGTTAGAAAGCCTTTATTGTAATCGGATATTACAATAGCATCATATTGATTAAGGAAATCTTTATCAAGATTATTCTCTTCAATCCTCTTTAATTTTTTATCATCTGTATCTACTCGCAGGAAAATATGATTAGTCTTTTTGTCCACATATCGTGTTTTGGTAATTTCTTCAACATTATGAAGAATATCGCAATCCGTACCCAGTGACTTTAAGTTTGCAAAAACATTCATAGCCATGCCTCCATTGGTCGTTTTATCTTGGGGTACAAATACCGGAATAGGGGCTTCTGGTGCTAGCCTGGAGCAGTCTCCATAGATATAAACATCCTCACAAGCGTCTCCTATGACTAAAACTTTCACTACCAGCTTACTTCCCAATCTTTGAAATCTGCGGCGAGACAATCAATTTTGTAGTCTTTCCTGCCTCCAACAATCTCTTGGATTTTATTTTTAGCAGTGTTTCTAATGCCATTGATACCGTGAGTTAATTCAAGATTGTTGCCATCTTTAATTCCTTTGCGATAGTTGGATTCATTGTGCCAAATGTGTAAGTTCATCTGTGAAAGAACAACGATTGCTCTAATTGTTTCGGCAGTAATTTTTCCACCTTCATTTAGAGATAGTTGGATATCGTGAACAATATCTTTGATTTCCTGAGAATATTCCATTTTGTGCTCAGGAATAAACACCTCTTTTAATTGAACAATAGAGAGGCGATCTATAAGCTCGGATAGTGTGGGTAAATATTTTCTATTAGTCATAATTTTTCCTTTGACGTTAAAAGAACGGAGCCGCTTTTTGAGTAACAAAAATTGGAAAACCAGGCTCTCGCATATCAGCGAAATATACTATTTTATCGTCTTTTTCTATACCCTCTTCGTTATCCCAAGAGGCTTCAAAACAAAAATAAAGATGATCAGCATGGGCTTTAATAATGTCCAAATCCACAAAGGCTTCGGTTTTAGAAGAGTCGAAGGCAAAATAATCTAATCCTTTAGAGGGGTCGGCGGGGTCGTTATATTTTACATAACCGCACCCAAATAATATATTTTCTTTATTTTTCTTAAATCTTTTAAATCGCTCTGACTCAGTTGGTTTGACATTTCTAAGTTTAATAGCTATTTGTTCTGCCCAAGTAAGAATGACCATTTTTTCAGGCATTGTATTTCCACTATTCATGGCGTGATACATGTAAGGATCTTCGCACAAATAACCATATTGTTCAGGAAGGAGCGACACCAAAGAAGAGTCGTAATATTCTTTAAAAGCTGCTTGCAGTTCGAACTCCGGGAAACCAGGGGGTCGATCTTCTGGTTTTGTTGCTATACACTGGTTTACAAAATCTTCAAACAGCTTAATAGTGTGTTCGTTTGAATTAAAAGCAAGAATCCCTCCGCCTTGGTGCAGAATGTCATAATTATCTAATCGCTCCTCTAAATCGTGTAGAAAAGGTTGTAAAATGATTATATCGCCATCTAGAAATAAAACTTTCTTACCTTTATTCTTCTTTAAAACTCTTAAATAATGAGCCATGCGATGAGTCATTAAGTCTTTAAACTGAGGGTCATGAGTCGAGCCACCGATATTGGGAAGAGCACCTTTTTCAGTAAAAAGGACATTAACCTCTGCGCCTGGGTGATAGGCTACAATACTGGGGAGTAGGATTTTTTGTATTAAATACAGATAAGAGTTTGTCGCAAAGACGTTTATATCAATCATTTACTTTCTCCATTGCATTTATAAAATATTTCACGCTTTTTTTCAAACCTTCATCAAGAGATGTATTCAAGAAAACCTTGTTACCCAGAGCTTTCAATACCTTGGTGGTGTCAATTTTCTTTTCTTTAACTCCGACATATTTAGACAAATCACGCTTTACTAAATTATAATCATAATTGTAGCATTTGCAAATTTTTTCTGCAAATTCATTAATAGAATGATCTATTCCTGAGCCTAAGTTAAAAACTTCGTTTTCGTTGTCAATGAGATTAATCATAGCTGATACTGCGTCATCGACGTAGATAAGCTCTCGTCGTTGATTCCCGTCGCCCCATATCACAAAATCTTTATTGTTATATTTAGCGTTATAACAATTTCTAATAAAATCAAAAATAAAATGATTATCATCTAGCTCAAAGTCGGGTCCATACAAGGTCGAAGGAACAAAATAAAGCCACTTAAGTCCAAATTCTTTTTGAAGCGAGTGAAGACCTATGAGAAGCATCCTTTTAGTCATGGCATAGGTATAAAGGCTTGGCTCTGGTTCTCCTAATAGATAATTGTCTTCAGTCATAAAAATATCTGGTGTATAAGAGCAGCTTGTTCCCATGCAAATCATTTTTGCTTGAGGTTGACTTTGTGACCAGTAGGTTAAAATATTAGTGTTAATAATTTGATTCTTAAGCCATTGGTCGCCGGGGTGTTTTAAACAATAATCTCCTGCTTTAGTTACCGCCGCTAGATGAAAGATGTAATCAAATTTAATGTCTTTAAAAAGATTTAAGTTATTAATATCATTAAGATTTGCTGTCCTAGTGTTTGAAAAATATATGTCCCACCCGAGGGCGTCTAACTTTGGTGTCAAATGCCTTCCAAGAAAACCTGTCGCTCCTGTTACTAAAACCTTCAACCAATCACCTCAAGTTTAGGAAAAGGAATGATAAACTTAACACCTTGAGCTATAATGTCTTGATTTTTATTAATAATTTCTTTTGCAAAATTGTGTGATAAAAGAAGATAATAGTCTGGTGTATCATCCTTGGTTTCTTGACAAATAGGTATGTGTGATTGAGGTAGGTAGTGACCAATCTTCATTGGGTTGATTTCAACTGCCTTGTCTACTAGAGTTTTGTCAATGCCAAAATAATTGAGCAAAGTGTTTCCTTTGGCAGGTGCTCCATAGACATAGACACTTTCATTCTTGTCTTTAATTTCAGTCAACAAGTCTCTTAAGGCACTTCTATTCTGTTTTACATTATCAGCAAATTCTAAGGTTCTTTCAATGGAGTATTCATTGTCTTTTTCCAAAAGAGCTAAAAATCTTTTCGTCTTTACATTTAATTCACTATGTTCGTGACAAATTTTAGCTATAATAGAGCCACTGTGGATATCGGAGGCATAGGCATCAAAGATCTCCATTCCGTATGGTTTGAGAAGATTATTTAAACTTCTAATGGTATAATAACACAAATGCTCATGGTATATCGTATCAAAGTTCCCGTTCTCTATCATAGCACCTGCATACATAAACTGGACAATTAGTACTCCATCATCACGCAGGGAATATTTAATTCCTTTAATGACGCTGTGTAATTCTTCTAAATGAAAAAAGACCCCAGAAGCGTTATAGAGCTTTACAGATTTTTCTCCCAAATGCTTCTTGGCACTATCTTCGTTAAAGAACTCATTGACTGTCTTTACGCCAGCATCTCTAGAGATTCTCGATACCCTCTTGGCTGATTCGATGTTTAAAACATTGTTAACGCCGGCTTTTTTATATTGTAGAAGCTGACTTCCATCGTTTCCTCCGATATCAACCACTAAATCATCAGGTTGCATGTCAAACTGCTTGACGTTTTCTTCGGCTACTTCATAAAAATGATTTACTAAGGTGGTAGTCATCCCAGAAAGGTATTGATGGTCTGCAAACATAATCTCTTTCGGAACAGTATGATCAAGCTGCAACAACTCACAATCTTCGCAATAACACAGGCGAAGAGGGTATTTTTCTTCTTTTCCGACCCTTTCTTCTGTCAAGAAATCATTACACCAAGGTTGATTTCCCAGGTCTAATACCAAATTTATTTTTTCTGACCCACATCCTCTACATTTCATTTCCATTCTTCTCCTGATGCTATTAGTTGAATAAATTTTTCAGTTGTATAATTCATGGCTTTATTGTAAGCGCTCTCAATGATAACTTGATAATCTTGCCAATTATTGATTACGTCAATAATTTTATTTCTTAAATCGCTTTCATTGTTGAAATAAATAAAATCCTTATCAGGTTCATAATAATTCTCCATTATATTCCACGAATCTTTCTGTACTAAATTTAAAGTTTTAGATATAGCTGCTTCATGTGCCCTGGTCTTGAATTGCGGCATCACATTCCATTTGTCTACTTCGCTAAAAGCTTTATTTTCTCTCCACCTGTCGTAAGACTTTATAGCTGGAACATGTGAAGGAGCTATGTGTACTAAATTATAACATACTGAAATTTTACTTTTAGCTACTAAATTTATCTTTTCTTGAAAATTTAAATTTACATTAGTAGCAAAAGGCAGGCAGTGTTGAGTCATTTGATTTATATGACTAGTCATCGTAACATATCTATAATTAAACTCTTTCATTGTCAAAAGACAGTTGTAGTGTTCTTGACCGTGAATACCTCCATGATAAATGACATCATATTGTTTTTCACAATTTTCAGGTATAATCTTGGAATTGAAAGGATAAAATATTGGCTTGTATTCTCTTTTCAGATCGAAGTTATTGAGCCACTCGCTACTATATGGACATATAGAATATACTTCGTCAAAATAACCTTCATATTCAAAGCCTGTTTGGTTGTTATGAGGTCTATACTGAGCGAATTCGCAAGGTGCCCAGTTATTAAAGTAAATTTTTCTTTTAAAGTCTTTATATTCAGCATGTAGTTGAGCATTTGCAGAAGCATTAAATCCGTACATCAAAACAGCATCATGAGAATTTTTACTAAGTTCATTCAACTTCCAGTGATGTGCATTTGTATCTGGAACTTCTATGGACAGATCCTCAACTATCTTCATTAAACAGCTCCTCGTTGACTAGTGTCTATCTTGTATTCTTCTATTAAAGGAGACAATTCTTTTGTATATTCACTCAAGTTCCATTTGCCTTTGACTAGTGCGGTAGCTACGTGTGGAAAAACAGTGGAGTCATAGTGATACATACCTCTCTTTGGTTCGCCATGATAACAAAAAAGACCTTTTATATCAAGTTCTTGGCAGGTTTTTGTTGCCCGCCACTCAAAAGAATTTTCATAATCCATATTAGCAATATGTAAGTTAGGTCCATGGTAGTGTATTTTTTCTAAATCTCTAGTCTTCCAAACCGCTGCTTGATTAGTGTAGAAATAAGGTATAGAGTGGTGGAGTTCAAAAAGGTCTTTCCTTCCTTGAAAACATGGAAAAGGGATGTTTATTATTCCCCCTTTTACAAATCTAACAAAAGACAAATGAGGGTTATTGTTTAATACGGTCGCATATTCTTTTATTAAGTCTCCTGCGATGTTTTCGTAAAGGATGTAATCTTCCGAAATATAGATACAATATTCTTCCTGTACTTGCGATATTCCAGTTAAAAATTGATCTCTATATTTTTTGCTCGTATCATAATATATTACTTCGTAATCGTCTGGTAATGCGTCTTCTGTTTTATCAACAAAGATGTATTTTTTTGCAAAAAAAGACGAAGGAACGTGCTTTTCAATCTGATTAAAGAACATATTCCAGATATCTTTATTTTTGCTAATGGTATTTATAACAAGTGCGATTTTACTCATAATTTTCTAAACACCACCTTAAGGCATCCTTAGCATGGCGGGGAGTGAATCCTGCTTCCTTAAGTTTGTCATTAGATAAAATTGTATTCACGCGCTTATTTGCCTGCAAAGTAAGAGTATGTTCATAGGATGCTTCAGTTACTTCAAGTTCAGGTAAAATATACTCTTTAATTCCTGTGGCGATATCATAAGGAGTGACTACACCATCATTACAACAATTATAAATGCCATTTTTATTATTTTCAACCAAGAAATTTAACATATCGCAAAAATCCTCAACGCAAGTAATAGAGTTAGGTTCTTTATGAACAAAAATGCGCTTATAATTACAGAACTTGGTTAACATGTTGGTAGGGTTTGCTCTGGCTGAAATCATTTGTCTTGGGCGCAAGATTAGGTAATTTTCATATCCATAATTCTCGATATATTCATCTGCCCATTTTTTTGTATATGTATACCATGCAGCAGGTGTAGGGATACTTTCTTCTGTGGATATGGAATCGTTGCCGTCGAAAAGACACCCGCTACTAATATGAACAAATTTAATATTTTTCTGAGCGCAGTTCTCTAGTAAATTGGCTACACCTACAGTATTCGTCTGAAAGGCAACATCTTTATTGCTTTCACAAAACTCCAAATTGGTCTTTGCTGCACAATTAATCACTACTTCTGGCTTCATAGGGAGCGAATCAAAAATTTGTTGAATTTTAGCGCTATCAGATATATCACACTTTTCTCTAGGAATGCATAAAGTCTCTTCGTTAGATAGGTGTTGCCCTAGCTTCCCTGATCCAAAAATTAATCTTTTTAAATTCTTCATATTACTCCTTTCCACGGAAATATACATTAATGAAATTAGGTAAGTTGATTATAGCTTGCCATACTAAATTTGACATATATCCATTAAAAGCCGGAATAGCTGGGACATGGATATCTAAAGCTACTCCATATTTTTTGGATAGGTCTGGTCGCGTCCATATGTCACTAGAGCCATATACTTTTTCCAAACCAGAAGCTGCTCCATGATGATAAATTAAGTCTCCGTAAACACCAAAAAACAAAGGATGAATATCAAATACATTTGTTCGTACTAAAGGTGCGTAAGAATAATCATTTTCTTCAAGCCATAATTTTAAAAGACAGCCAGGAGTAGATATTCCTTTGCTTTCATCAATTCCCCATTTTAATTCATTCTCAATCCAGAATTTTGCTTTTGTTGCCAAAAACAAAGGATGAGGGTAGGGCTTCATTTCTTCGGCTAAAAGAGGTTCAATATCTTCGCGTCGGTCGGCGGCGACCATTTCATTTTCTTTAAGAAGTTCTACAATTTTAGGATACCAAAAATCTACTGGGAAAGCGTCACCGTCCAGGAACACTAAGATATCATCATCTTCAATAGTTTCATTTTCTTTAATTCTGTCTACTAACCAATTCATTCTAAACCAATGCTGATTCATGACTTCAGTAATATTAAAAAATGAATAATTAGTGAAATTATTTTCTTCGCCTCGGTAATCCGGGACCCCTGATAAGCCGCAATAAACTTTATATTTTGTAAAAACTTCAGGAGTATAGTTTTTAATGTTCTGGGCTTGTAGGTTGACAAAATTATCAGTGTTATGGTGCATCGTAACAAAGTAAATCATTTTTTAAACCTCGACCTTGCTTGTAAACTCTTCAATGGAAATTAAATTAAGCCACTCTTTTTTGTTTGGCTCAAAAGCTTCATATAATAAAGATTTTTCTAAATTTAGATTCAAAGGGTCTTGAGAGCCGCGTCTTACAACTCCGCAGCCAAAATCTGTATCTACTACAAACATCTCTAAATCTTCCCGTGTTGATCTAAACTTAACAAATGCCTTCCAAGTATCGCCGTTCCACCCAGGTACAAGAGGAGATTGGCTTCTTTCTTGCCAGTGAACATTTTCAGGATTGCAATCGTGCATCACAATTGTTCCGCCTTCGTTTAGACAGTCTAAAGAATTAATCATGTCATTTTCTACATCCTCCCAAAGATGAGAGCCGTCAATAAAAATAATATCAAATTTTTTATTAGTGAATTTTTTATTTAATTCAAAAAATTTATCAGATGTCATTCGTGTAACATATGCGTCGTTTTGAGGGGTTCCATTTCCGCCGTCAACGCCAATTTTATCTTCTACAGGAAGCTCTATCTTATGAAAAGTATCCCCATTCCCGTAGCCAATTTCCAAGTAAGTCTTGTAGTCGTATTTTTTTATAAAACTATTGACAATATCACTTCTAAGCATTTTATTTCCTTACCTCTATGTCTTTGAATAAGTCAAATTCCGTTAAATCTCGATATGGAGGGTTTTCTGGTATATCCGACATATGTTGAGGATAATTTTGCATAAGCATTAATCCTCTAGCTGCCTGTTCTGGTGTCATATACATATTCCACCCTTCTTCATCTATGGTGTCTTCATGATACTTCATGCCATCAGTTCGTCCTTCATAGCGGCGGGCTTTGAACCACTTAACAGCCTCTTCACTGTCACATAATATCATACCTCCCTTGCCGATTTTAAGGTGTTTCTTGATGTGAAAACTTAAACACATGAATGTACCCGGTATATACATGCCAGAGGTAAGACGCTTTGCTGCGTCATATATAGGGAACGGCTTTAATTGATAAATCCCTTCCCACTTTCGGTCGTCAAAAACGAGCTTTCCTCCTGCTTGAAGGATTGATTGAGGAGGAGATAGGTATGTTCTTTTAGGAATGATAACTTCCTTGTCTTTGACTCCAGCCCATTTACAAGCAAGAAACAGAGCGTTAGTGCAACTATTCAGAGAGACAGCGAAAGGCGCTCCGGTATAGTATGCTACTTCCTCTTCAAACATTTTCACTATTTTATATGGGTTATGTAACATTATTTCTCCAAAATGTAATACTTCTTAGTAAATCCGCACGCTTCAAATAATCTTAAGCTGGGAATGTTTTCTATTTTCACCTTTGCGAATGCATCAGGATGCAAGTTCATCATAGCGTTTATCATAAATTTACCTACGCCTTTTCCTTGATAATCTGGATGGGTAGCGACTCTTATATCTCTATCGATAACTCCAACATAACCAGCAGGAGTTCCGTCAATCAAACAGATATAGAAATTATTACCATATTTTTCCATGTATTTTAAGTGATTTTCCCTTTCAATATGGTCTTGCTGGATGAATCCGTTCTTGACTCGTTCATCGTTTCTTAATTCACGAATAAATTCCCAGTATTCTTTTTTATTCTTTACAAAATCCATCAGCCGCACTCCTTAAACAAATCAGGGTGGAATCCATTGTTCCAATAAGCTCTAAGATAATCTCTTTCCACTGTCAATCCGAGATATGGATGTAGACATGTCCCAATATCCATATAAGTGTTTTTAGTGTTATGCTCAAAGAGCTTGTGAATAAGTATCTCACTTAAACTTGACGCAGAAAATAAAAATAAATGATCCTCGACATTATTCTCATCCATCCAGGTCTTGATTTCCTCTTCAAGATGATGGTCGTTGACAATACAATTCTTTCCAACTCTGAAATCTTTTACAACATCAAAAGGAGCCTTATCAAACTTGGCTTTCTCGCTGCAAATCATTACCACCTTGTGATTTGCAAACTCTGGCACAAATTGTGTCACGAAAAGAGGATAATTCGAGTTAACAAGCAGATTGGGAGAAGTCCAGTGCTCTTCGTCTCCTGGTCTCATTTCTTTTAGCCAAGGAATTTGGTTTCTAATCTCACAAGTACAGTTGTTACATCCTGCACCTACAAAATAATTCTCTTTCTTGAAGTTAAAAGCGTCCATGAGCTTTTTACGCACAAATTGATGCTTGTCAGGGTCGAATTCCTTATGATCATCCTCAGAGTATCCAAAATTATGTATTAAATCACCGACTTTACAAAATTTCTCCTGTAAGATCAAATGCTTGTTCTCCATAACGAAAACTTCGCCGTCTGAGAAGCGAGTAAAGGCAAAATGCTCATTATTTTTTAATTTATTGAGAAGATTAAAAAAATCTTCCTTAAATCCCTTGGACATAGCCATCCTTTATAAGTTTTAATATTTTTTCTGAAGATTTTCCGTCACCATAGGGCGACGATATACCCTCTGCCGATTGGTAGTTACTATTTACGTTATCAAAGAGTCTAGACAGGTCATCAGGATGCTTACATAAAAAAGAAAAAGTTCCAATACCCATTTTCCGTTCGGTTTGGGTTCTACATACGATACAAAGCTTGTTAAAGAAAGATAATTCTTCTTGTAGTCCTCCACTATCAGTGATAGCAAATTTGCAAGATGCTAGCATGCTCATGAAATCGTCATATGGCACCGGATCTATCACAAGAACGTTTTGAAGAAGCTCTACGTGCTTTTTGACATTGGGATTAGGATGTAATGGTAGAATAAAGTTTAATTCAGGGTGATTTGCCGCCAATTCATCTATTTTAATAAACCATTGGTCCATCCAGTGGTGATTTTCACGGCGATGCATCGTTACAATTACATTATCATTATAAGAAGGCGTTAAATGAGTTAAATTGTCTAAAACAGTGTTTCCCACTATAAAACGTTGCCCTGGAGTCTTTTCTCCCTCTATATTCGAGTAACTTCTCGCAGTAGGGCATAAATTAACCGCTGCTAGGCGCGAAATAGCTTGTCTATTAAATTCTTCAGGGTAAGGGTGGGCTAAATCATAGGTTCTAAGCCCAGCTTCAAGGTGAATAACAGGAATTTGCCTGTGAAATGCTGCCAAAGCCACTGCAAATGCCGATGTTGTGTCTCCTTGAACCATTACAGAGGTAACGTTTTCAAAAATATGACCCTGATTCATTATAGACGAAACAATAGAATCTAGGCGATTATCGCCATTTTGGACATTTAAACGCACAAAATCACCCTCAATATGGGCTAAAAGGTCGGTATGTTGCCCTGTAAACAGGATTTTATAGGGTATTTCACCCTTAAAAACGTCCAAAATAGGCTTAATTTTGATGTATTCGGGGCGTGTGCCGAAGCAAATTAACATCATAATGTGACTCCTCGTACTGTTTTCCACCCATTTTTAAGGGCATATTGCACACAAAAGTCCCTTTCAGAGAAGAATTGTTGGTGAGAAACGGCAGAATTGGTCGAAGTTGCCTTATTATCTATGCCAAGTTCGTTTCCAAGGATAGATCCGTGCATTTCTCGGTCTTCTGGAGGGTGTGGAGGGCAATATGTCTTGATATTGCCGTATTTTTGAGCAGAATAAGAAAATTGTATGTCTTCTGCGTTATCCCAGGTCGGTGGCTTCTCTTTCCAGAGGTATTGGAGCCAATCTCGCTTAAAAAACCATGCATGACCCACTAAATCGACCTCTGTGGTCTCTTTATTGCTAGTTGGCCAACCACAACGGTCATGTTGGACATAAAACTTGTCATTTAGCACGATTCCGGCAGATCCAAGAATACCTTCGTGTGTTTTCATCGTATTTAGACAATTTTCGAACCATTTTGAGCCTGGAATCGTGTCGTCGTCGAAAATAGCGACATATTCGGTATCTACAAGTAAAGCACCGGCAAATCTGCCGTAAAACTTCCAATTAAAGTCGTTATTGAAGATTTTATCGAGCCCTAAACCCGAATAATCGAAATCTTTGTTGTCTTCATGGGCATTTACCCACAACCAAATCTCTTTTGGGACTACAGATTGGGCTTTTAAAGCCTCAATCTGCATCTTTAGGTTGTATGGACGCCTGTAGGAGTTTAAAATTACTGTAATATCGCCTGTTTTTTGGTTTTTTGAAGCTTTTTTCTCTTCATTTATAAGAGAAACAAACAAATCCACCACTTCTTCTTGTTTATTTTCCACATATTCAAGGAGTTTTGCCCCCTTAGAGGCTTTAAACCAATCTTCAGATGCACAACCATTCATTTTGTTCGTAATGAGCTTACAACCGAGAATACGGGCTTCTACGACGAGCCTACAGAAACTCTCTAATACCTGCGAGAAGAAGACTAACGAACTTTTTGAGGCAAGTTGTCCAATGAACTCCTCATAGTTGGGTGATTTAATGAGTTCATAGTCCAAGTTTTTCTTTTGACAGTAATCTAAAGCCTGAATACGACCTTTTACGCGATTGTCAGAATCTAACACTGCGACTTTATTAGTTTTTTCTGTGTCTAGGTGTTTTTTAAGAATCTCTAGATGTTCTTTTGACCATAGGGTGCAACCAGCAGAAACGATATTATCTGATTTAATGTTCTTGCGAAGAACTTCGGCATGTAATTTGGATTGACAAATCACTGCTTGAGCGCTTTTATAAAAAGATAAGTTATACAATCTATCCGCAGGGACAATAAAGTCTTTATATGGGGAAGGATCTCTCTCTAGAATGTATTTGTGATCATGTTCATAGATAATATATCGACAATTCTCAAGAGCTTTCTTTTGAGGTTTATCAAGATTAACAAAATTAGAAACAATAAAAAACTTGTCCTTGTTCTGTTGAATAAAAACAGGGGTAACGCTGTTAGATTGAACCCTGGAAACAGAAAAGCCGCGTGAAGAAAGATGCTTTATTAGACAATCGTCAACAAGTTCCCCTCCACCGGCTATATGCTCTACAAAGAAATCTGAGATATAAATTATATTCATTTTCTTCCTTTAATCAAATTCAACAAGCTCTTCTTCTTTAGGAGACTCCACAACCGATAAAATACTGTCTACAAATGTTTTATATTGTTTTTCTTGATTAAAATTATCTAAAACATATTCTTGTAAGTCTAGCGCTCGTTTTTTATGACGTTCCCAGTTGTCTATCATGTCTTTCATTTTAATTTTAAAAGACGATTCTTTGACATCGCACCACATAGAGTCTTTTTGAACAACACCCTCCCAGACAGCTTGCTCTGCGACTGGTATGAGATTATAATCCACCTTAGAAAACATGGATTTATTTTTAATCTTGCCATTTTTATCTTTCTTGGGCATGTAAAGAAAATCTACATGACCTGACCATGCTGGTGCAATAATAGGCAATCCGTTATATGCAGCTTCAAATATAGGAAGACCAAAGCCTTCACCATGAGTTGCAGACAAGAGACACTTAACTTTAGGATGTTGATATACCGAATTCATTTCTGCGTCAGTCAAGTAGCCATGAAGTAAATAAACTTTACATTTTCTATCTTTATCCTGCTCTAATAGTCCGCGTAGGTTATTGTATGTTAATCTTCTATCTAAAAGACAGTTCTTAGCAAAATTTGTTTTAACAATTAGCCCTACTTCCTTATCTTTAAACTCATCCATGAACCATTTTACTGTGTTTTCCAGGTTTTTTCTAGGACCCCACTGAGCAACAGTTAGAAAGTTAAAGTCATAATCAAAATCCATGTCCAATGTTTTCTTTTCTTGTACTTTGGCAGGATAATGAACAATCTCTATGGGAGTGGTGCACTTAGCAGTAAATTTTTCTCCTGTCTGATTGTTCGTAGCCTGGTAAGAAGTATTTTCAAACGTATTTTTAGAATGTTCTGAAATGGTGATTATTTTATCTACTCCCCAAGACTTCTCTATCCATTGGGGCGCGACTTTAGTCGTTTCGATACCTGCTGTTACGCCAATATTCACCGGGGCTATTTGTTGCCATTCATTAGGGATGGTGACCTGGACGGATAAATCGAATGAGCCACGCTGTTGAGCATGAAACATCGTTTTTTGCAACAAGAAATCAATCCAGCGACGTTCGTCATTATCTTCAAACAACCAATTTGTTTTTCCCCAATTAAGATTGTTTAGATAAATATCAAAAACGTCTTCTCTTGTTTTTAAAGAGCGCAATAAAAATCTTGTATGCTCTCCATACCCGGACTGAGATAGAGCCGGTCCATTAACTAAAATCTTTTTTCTCATTACTTAACCTCGCTTAAATTCCAAGTTTGATAATTCTTCCTCGTACTCCATGAACCACGTTCATTTTTTACTTTTTCGAAAACTTCGTCCCATCTTTTTGTATAAAGATCGAAGCTGTAATTATTAAGAACATGTTCTCTTCCTTTCTTTCCAAGGTTTTCTCGTTCTTCTTTGGACATGTTATAAATTTTTAAAAGTGCATTTATAAAATCATCTTCATTAATACGATCTTCATAAATATAAGGAATTTCTTGAGAGCCAATTACTGTTTTAGAGCTGGGCTCAATTCCTACGCCGAACCAATCTTCTCCGTCTGTCACCTGTTCTTGAAGACCCCCGGTCATTGTAACAATAATCGGAGTCTCGCAAGATAGGGACTCTAGTGTTGCCAAACCAAACCCCTCGGCGTCGGAAATATTAATGGTACAGTCTGCCATGTTGTAAAGTGCAGCTAAGTCTTTAAGATTGACTTTATTTTGAGAGAACACAACTTCTCCATTTGTTAGTCCTGTCGCTTCAATAATAGATTGAAGATTTTGTCCGTAAGGATCTCTTACATCGGTATGCATGACAAGCTTTGCTTTATCGTGCCCCACTTTATCTAAAAACTTTTTCCACCAAAAAATTAGAGTACCCGAATGCTTTCTTCGAGCGTTTCGGTTATTCCAAAAACAAATAAATTTTTCTTTTTCATCTCCAAAGTTGTCTTTCTTTAGATTTTCTACCACATCTTTAGGAAAAGGTTTAAAAGTATCACTAGGGACGGCATGGGGCAAATGGATACATTCAGTATCAGGAGACACATTTCTTACACACTCATCTGTAACCTTAGAAATAGTGACAATAACGTCATTAGATGAATATAAAGGTTCATTATAGTGAGGATAAGGAAAATTATCCCATACATGGTAATACACCATGGGACATAACGGTCTTACTTCATCTTCAATTTCCCATAACCAACCGAAGAAACGAGGATCTGTCATGAACCAAAGCATGTCGGGTCTTTCAGTTCTAATCATTGAACGAATTTGTTCTTGACTTCCATATCCATCGACAGGAATAATAACCCAATCATCTCCCCATTCTTCCGTCTTGATAGGTTTGTAATCTTGATGTTTAATCGCGCCGCCTATAGAAACAAATTTATATTTCCCTGTCCTAAGAAGGCTTTGAATCATATAATTAGTCTGTGTTCCAACGCCACTAGGAGCGAGGGGGCTGTCAGAAATCGTTAAGATCTTCATTTTTTCTGTCACTGTGTACCTCTATTTTTTGCAATGTTCAGTATGACAAAACTCACACTTTCTGTTAAGAAAGCAAGATAAGCGATTCTTAACGTGTGTTTTTGCTTTTATATTGTATATTGCTTTTTCAAGCAATGTTAAGACATTTCTTGTTTTTCTTGGACCAGAAGTCACACGAAAAATCTCAATGTTATTATCTTTTGCCGTGCGTTTAAGTAGGGCAAAGTGGGTTTCAATCATCTTTGGGTCAATGTTGTGTTTTAGGGCAAAATAATATTTGTAAAGTGTCAATTGGTAAGTTACCATAGGGTCAGTTTTCTTTTTTAAATCCCAACCCCATGAGCAAGATTTCCAATCAATAATATGATATTTGCCGTCTTCGGTCTTGACAACTAAATCAATAAAACCTTTAAAGTTATAATCATCATCTACAAGAGATGGTTCTAATAATCTTTCTTCTGTAGAGATAACCTCATAAGAGCCAAAGTATTGTTTTACTCCAGGTAAGATGTGCTTGGTTAACTGAACGCCTTGTTCTTTCAGATCGGAATAGAATTTATTGTTTACTTCTATCCCCTTGCGCTCTAAAGATTTTTGCTCCTTATCCATTGATTCTAGGAAGGTTTTTTTCATGTCGATGGATTCATCCAAGAGGACCTTTTCACAGACATTATGAATGGACGTTCCAAACGCCGTAAACTCATTACCTTGGAATTGACGAATCTTATCTTGATAAATAAGCTTGTGCTTATAAGGACATTCGTTCCAAGTAACTAACTCAGAAAAAGATATATGTGGCATTAAACTACTTCTTGATGGTTTTCTTATTAGTTATTTTAGTCACATTTTCTTTTTTTTCAACAGTCTTAGGCGGTTTTTTTGGTTTATTAGGAAGAGAAAAAATCCAAACCCCAGAGCATCTTTGCTGGGTTTGGTAATTGTGAACAACACAATCACTCACTACTTTGTTAGTTTTAATGTTTTGTTGCGCTAGATAATCGCGAGCATCATCGACAGTATAAGTAGCTTTTTCGTCTCTAGTGTTGCGAATATGTTCTACAGTAAGTGATACAACAACTTGTTCTTTTGTTATTTCAATATTCCAATTCATCATAAGACTCCAGTTTAGTAAATAGTGCTGGGGATATACTTTTTAACAACGTGCTTTTGCCAAGAAAATAATCCTCCATCCCAGATGTAAAATATTCTTCTAATGAAGTTATAGCATAAGGGTTCATAAATAAGCCATTGATCATTGGCTTCAGTGTTTCGTATCCAATTTCTTTGTATAGAAAGTCATCCATTTCTGGTGAAAAAGAAGTTGTATTAAAAAATTTTGGTATATCATATCCTTTCGACCTCAGTATCCTTTTAAGGGCAGTTTTTTTTGCCATAAATTCTCGCTTAATTAAGCCATCACCGAAAATATTAATATTATCTTTCTCAATTAAAGCATGCCCTAGCTCATGAATAATATCATCAAGCAAGTCTTTTTCTGTATCTTGATCAGAACTTAAATATATGGCTCCATCCATATATGCGGCATTAGTGTTTCTTTTTTTAAAGACATCAAAATTTCCTATGTAATACACATCTACAAGGTTTAATATTTCAACAGGAATTTTTTTAGTTAAGAATGAAACAATCGCAGGAATATTGATATTACGAGTGAGCGGATCTACGATTTGAATCAAAGCTCCATTTAAATTAAATTCTTTCCTTTCAGCAAGAGCCTTGTTGTAAGAGTGTGTAACAATGTCTTTAATTTTCTTCTTCATTTTTTTGTTTTTCGAGTTCTTCAGCGTACAGCTTTTCTCCTACCTCTATGTCAGTAAGAGCTTGGTGATATCCGCGATGCCAATTTTCTTCCGCTACGGCTAGCACCAATTCAGGAAACTCATCAGCTAAAGTTCCAACTATCATCTCTACAGTAACTAGTTCATCTTCTGGATCATTTTTTTCTCCTACATATTCTACTAGTATATTTTTTAAATCAGTGTCAGGTTCTACAACTTCTTCGAGAGGGTTTTCTGTTTGCATTTTTTTCTCCTATAATATTTTTGATGCTAATGTCGCAACTGCACTTCTTTCGCCTTTTTTTAAAGTTAAGTGGGCTGCTAAATCGTGTTCTTTAAACTTTTCTATCGCATATGATAGACCATTTGATTGTTGATTAACATAGAGATTATCTATCTGTTCAACGTCTCCTGTTAAGATAATTT